>SKEL01000280.1_pt1 | contig 58121 bp, 51 predicted proteins | sample 4826741 | NCBI WGS metagenome assembly SKEL01 (sample SAMN11008810, study PRJNA524170) | human gut metagenome | biome: Human fecal sample; material: Feces; isolation source: fecal sample from pouch patient p33 | host: Homo sapiens | place: Israel: Tel-Aviv | collected 2016-03-22
GCAAAAAGCCACTAAACCCCGTCCCCAACTGCCCAACCGGCTCTCGGCTCTAAATTACCATTCCAATCACATGTACGATCCATGCAGCAACCCAGGCAATTACACACTGCCAGATTACAACGCCGACTGCCCATCTGCTGCCAAGTTCTCTTTTGACAGAAGCAATTGCGGCTACACATGGTGTATACAACAGACTGAATACAAGGATAGAGGCAGCAGTTGCTGACGATAATACTGTGCTAATACTTCCTCCGAACAATACACCTAATGTTGATACAACACTTTCTTTGGCCATAAATCCGCTGATTAATGCAGTACAAATGCGCCAATCTCCCATGCCGAGCGGTTTGAATAATGGTACAAGCCATCCGGCGATAATTGCCAGCATACTGTCTGCAGAATTATTTACAAGATTCAAGTGAACGTTAAAGCTTTGCAGGAACCATACAACAATTGTTGCCAACAAGATTACAGTAAATGCGCGCTGTAGGAAATCTTTTGCTTTTTCCCATAATAATTGCATTACATTTTTTGCTCCTGGTAAGCGGTAATTTGGCAGCTCCATTACAAACGGAACAGGTTCTCCTTTAAATAATGTTCCATTGTATAAAAGTGCTATCAGGATTCCGACTACAATGCCTAACAGATATAAGCCGGCCATGATAAATCCACCTTTTCCAGGGAAAAATACGCTTACAAAAAAGGAATAAATTGGCAATTTTGCAGTACAGCTCATGAAAGGGGTCAGCAAAATCGTCATTTTACGATCACGCTCACTTGTTAATGTACGAGTTGCCATAACTGCCGGAACTGTACAGCCAAAGCCGATAAGCATTGGTACAATGCTTCGTCCAGAAAGTCCGATTTTACGCAATAATTTGTCCATTACAAATGCAACACGTGCTATATAGCCACTGTCTTCCATTAAAGAAAGGAAGAAGAACAAGGTTACAATGATCGGAAGGAAACTTAGTACGCTTCCAACACCTGTAAAGATTCCATCGATTACAAGGCTGTGGATTGCATTATTGACATGGCCTGCAGTTAATGCTACATCTACAAGAGCTGAAATTTTGTTAATACCAAGCTCCAATATCCCTTGCAGCCATGCACCGATTACGTTAAATGTCAAGTAAAATACAAGTACCATGATTCCGATAAAACAAGGAATCGCTGTATATTTTCCAGTTAGGATACGGTCAATTTTTTCACTTCGGATACGTTCTTTGCTTTCTTTAGGTTTTATAACAGTCTGTTCGCACAAACGCTCAATAAAGTCAAATCGCATATCAGCAATCGCTGCACATCTGTCTACTTCACGCTCAGTTTCCATTTGTTGAACGATATGTTCCAACATTTCAGTTTCGTTTTGGTCTAATTTTAACTTTTCCAAAATCAGTGGATCGCCCTCGATTGCTTTTGTTGCCGCAAAACGTACAGGAATATTTGCGGCTTCGGCATGATCTTCAATCAAATGAATGACTGCATGAATACATCGATGCACAGAGCCATCATGGTCTGTCTTATCACAGAAATCCTGTCTAAGCGGATGCTCCTGATATTTTGCAATATGGATCGCATGCTTTATCAACTCATTTACACCCTCATTTTTGGCGGCTGAAATAGGAACTACAGGGACACCTAATAAGGCTTCCATTCCATTGACATCGATCGCACCTTGATTTCCGATTACTTCATCCATCATATTTAATGCGACAACCATAGGAATGTCCATTTCAAGCAACTGCATTGTTAGATATAAATTTCGTTCAATATTTGTGGCATCCAAAATATTAATAATTGCCTTCGGTTTTTCATCCAATACAAAATTACGGGAAACAATTTCTTCACTGCTGTATGGGGACATGGAATAAATTCCAGGTAAATCGGTAACTTCTGTATTTGGATATCCTTTTATTGAACCGGACTTTCGATCTACTGTTACCCCTGGGAAGTTTCCTACATGCTGGTTAGAACCGGTCAGTTGATTAAACAGTGTTGTCTTTCCACAATTCTGATTTCCAACTAATGCATAAGTCAGCATTGTGCCGTCGGGTAATGGATTTTCATCTTCTTTAGAATGGTATTTTCCTTCTTCGCCAAGTCCGGGGTGTGCTGAATCTTTAACACTTTCAATTCGTTTATGCTTCTGACTTCTTTCTTTGATTTCTTCAATTTTTATTTGAGCCGCCTCTGCAAGTCGAAGTGTCAGCTCATAGCCATGAATCTGAAGTTCCATCGGGTCTCCCATCGGAGCTAGCTTTACTACGGTTACTTCAGCTCCAGGAATCATTCCCATATCGAGGAAATGCTGACGAAGCGCACCCTCGCCGCCGACATTTTTAATGACTGCGCTCTTACCAATTTCTAGTTCTTTTAATGTCATGTCTTATGTTCATCCTTTTATTTTAGTTAGTTGTTGTTAACTTTTTCTCAATTATATCATCTTTTTTCTAAAAGTGAACTGATTTTTGATAATTTTTCTCATTTATATTCTTATATTTTATTTTTTACTTATTAGAACGACCTTGTTTTAAATCATATTTATGGTAAAATTTTTTATAAATAAAAATTTTACAGGAGGCATAAAGATGTCTTTTATCAGCGTGTTTGATGTTATGGGGCCAAATATGATCGGACCTTCCAGTTCACATACAGCAGGTGCTGCACGTATTGCATTTCTTGCTCAAAAAATGATAACAGGTCCCTTAAAGCGTATTGAATTTATCCTTTATGGATCATTTGCAAAAACTTATCAAGGACATGGTACGGATCGTGCACTTCTCGGAGGGATTATGGGATTTTCTACAGATGATATGCGTATCCGCAATTCGTTTGAAATAGCAACAGAAAAAGGGTTGGAATATATATTTACACCTAACGAAGAAGAAACCGATATTTATCCAAATACAGTGGATATCATTATGTTGAATCAGGCAGGTCAGCAAATGACAATCCGAGGCGAATCACTCGGCGGCGGGAAAGTCCGCATTTCCCAAATTAATCAAGTCGATGTAGATTTCACAGGTGAGTACAGTGCAGCTATTGTTATCCAGAAAGATGTTCCGGGAGTAGTTGCTTATATTACAAAATGTCTCAGCGACAGACAGGTGAATATTGCTTTTATGAGACTTTTCCGTGAGTCTAAAGGTCATACCGCATACACGATTGTGGAATCAGACGGTATACTTCCGGAAGATATTGCAGATACGATCCGGCAGAATAAACATGTACAAGATGTTATGGTTGTACAGATGTAATATAAATCAAGGAGAATAAAAGTATGGACTTTAAAAATGCAAAAGAGCTTCTTAGATTATGCGAAGAACAAAATTTACCAATCTCCGAGATTATGCGTCAAAGAGAAATTCAGGTGGGAGAACGTGATGTCGCAGAAACAGATAAAAAAATGGCCCGTGTCCTTGAGATTATGAAAGAGGCAGCATGTTCTCCTATACAACACCCAATCAGATCAATGGGAGGTCTTATCGGAGGAGAATCAAAAAAACTCTCAGAACACTTTGCAAGTGGGAGAGGTCTTTGTGGAGAACTATTGGAAAAAGCGATGATCTATGCCATGGCAACATTAGAGACAAATGCGTCTATGGGCCTGATCGTTGCATCCCCTACTGCCGGATCCGCAGGTATTGTTCCGGGACTTCTTCTGGCATTTCAAAAAGTATATGAAATATCAGACGAAGCAATTCGTCAGGCTTTGTTTAATGCAGGTGCCGTCGGTTACCTTGCTATGCGAAATGCAACGGTTGCAGGTGCTGTCGGCGGCTGTCAGGCAGAAGTCGGAATTGCATCAGCTATGGCTGCTTCAGCAGCAGTTGAATTAATGGATGGGACACCAAAACAATGTCTGGACGCAGCATCTACTGTTCTTATGAACATGTTAGGCCTGGTCTGTGATCCTGTCGGAGGACTTGTAGAATATCCATGCCAGAACCGTAATGCAGCAGGGGTTGCCAATGCACTTATTGCTACAGAAATGACCCTTGCAGGTGTACCACAGCTCATTCCTTTCGATGAGATGCTCGAGGCAATGTATAAGGTTGGAAAACGGCTCCCGGCAGAACTAAGGGAAACGGCTTTGGGTGGTTGTGCTGCAACACCATCAGCATGCGAAGCATGTCATTTATGCCATTAATTATTCAAATACAAGGAGGAATTAACATGAAAACAATAACTTTGAACAACACAAACTTAAGCATTCCTGAAATAGGCATGGGATGTATGCGAATTGTAGAATTAGAAAATGTAGATGCAGTGAAAGGCTGGGTAGATACTGCATTAGAACATGGGATAAACTTTTTTGACCATGCAGATATTTATGGGAAAGGAAGATGTGAAGAATTATTTGGACAGGTACTGACACCATCGTTGAGAGAAAAAATAATCCTTCAGTCAAAATGTTCTATCCGACCGGGGATAGCATTTGATTTTTCGAAAGAACATATTTTAAATTCCGTAGATGGCATTTTAAAACGTTTAAATACGGAGTATCTTGATATCTTATTATTACATCGTCCGGATACTTTGATGGAACCAGAAGAAGTTGCAGATGCATTTCGTATATTAAAAGAAAGTGGAAAAGTACGTCATTTCGGAGTGAGCAATCAGACACCAATGCAGATGGAGCTTCTTAGTAAATATTGTGATGAGCCGTTACTTATCAACCAGCTGCAGCTTAGTATCGCACACTGTCCGATGATCAATTCCGGAATCAATGCAAATATGTATAATGATAGTGGAATCAATCGTGATGGAGGCGTTTTAGAATATTGCCGTTTAAAAGATATTACGATCCAGGCCTGGTCTCCGTTCCAATATGGTATGTTTGAAGGAATCTTTTTAGGAAATGAAAAATTTGCAGAATTAAACAAGGTAATTGATAATCTTGCAGAGAAGTATAATGTGACAAACAGTGCAATCGCTGTTGCATGGATATTGCGTCATCCGGCAGGAATCCAGACAATTGTCGGGACTACAAACAAAGACAGGATTGCACAGATCAGTAAAGCTTCAGAGATACGTCTGACAAGAGAAGAGTGGTATGCATTGTACATGGCAGCAGGAAATAAATTGCCGTAAATCTAAAAGAGAGAATTTTGCGCGTTCATGATTGAAAAATATAGTAAAATCCTATGACTTATGTTAGACTTTCGTTATAAGAATTTACATTATAAAAAATAGAAAAAAGAAATAACAGGAAGGCGGAGTAAAGAGATGAAATGTCCATATTGTGGTCATCCGGATACAAAGGTAATAGATTCCAGACCTGCAGAAGAGAATAATGCAATTCGAAGAAGGAGAGCCTGCGATGTCTGTGGAAAAAGATTTACAACTTATGAGAAAGTAGAGACGATTCCATTAATTGTAATCAAAAAAGATAATAACCGTGAACAGTATAATCGTACTAAAATTGAAAATGGTATACTTCATGCATGCTATAAACGTCCGGTGCCGGCAGAACGAATTAAAGAGACGGTAGATACAATCGAGCTGGCAATCTTCAAGAGAGAAGAAAAAGAGATACCAAGTCAGGAAATCGGTGAGATCGTAATGGAAAAATTAAAAGATCTCGATCCGGTTGCATATGTAAGATTCGCATCTGTGTATCGTCAGTTTAAAGATGTTAATACATTTATGGATGAGCTTAAGACGTTCTTAGAGTAATTCAATTGAGACAGACACATCAGGAAGGAGCAGTGATATTATGGGTGAAGTAAGAAAACATATTGTATTTCAAGGCAGGGTACAAGGTGTTGGATTTCGATATACCGCAAAGTATATGGCCCAGTCTCTTGGCTTAGTCGGATGGGTACAGAATGAATGGGACGGAACTGTTACAATGGAAGTACAGGGACGAGAAAATCTTATCAATAAATTGCTGGTCGGATTAAATCATGGGCGCTATATTGAAATCGAATGGATGGATGCGAAAGAGATTCCATTGGAAAAAGAATCTGGTTTTCGTGTGAGGTAGAAAGATATGCGTCAAAATGAAGCATTAGAGAAAAAAACACTTGGTCAAAAAACAGAAGACAGGCTGATGAAATATATCTTGGATCGTCCAATTCAAATCGGTGAGAAGATTCCGAATGAGTATGCACTTACAGAGTTGTTTGATGTAGGGCGAAGCACGATCAGAGAAGCCGTGAAAGGGCTGGTGTCAAGAGGGGTTTTGGAAGTCCGGCGAGGAGACGGAACTTATGTGATCAGTACCAGTTATATGGAAAATGATGTGCTGGGATTTGGCAGAATCCGAGATAAATATCAGCTTGCTTTGGATTTGTTTGAGGTTCGATTGATGATTGAACCAGAGGTTGTGACATGGGCATGCAAAAGAGCGACAGAGGAGCAGATTGATAAGGCTGAACAACTCTGTGACGAGATAGAAAAACTTTATAACCAGGGTGTGGATCATATTTATAAAGATATTGAATTTCATTGTTTTCTTGCCAAGTTAAGTGGAAATGTAGTAGTAGAACGATTATTGCCGGTTATAAATACAGCAGTAGTGACATTTGCAAACATCACATATCGTAGTTTGAAAAATGAAACACTCACAACACACAGGGCAATTGTGAAAGCATTGCGTGCAAGAGATGCAGTAGGAGCAAGATGTGCAATGATCATGCATCTTACTTATAACAGACAGGTGATTATAGAATTGTTAGAAGAACGAAACAAAAATACATCTGATGTTTAAAAGGAAAGAAAAACGTATTATAAAGATTAATAGTGAAAATATACAAAAATAGTGCTGTTATTATTGTGAACAGCATTATTTTTTTGCGCTTTTTGTGAAAAATAAAGTATATACATCATATGTATTGAAAGAAAAACAAGGGTTGTTATAATGAAGTCAAGTTCAGATAAGACGTCAGATTTGAAAAGCTGAAAAGGATATTTACAGAAGAAATTGATTGATGAAAATTAGAGGAGGAAGATGAAATGAGCGAATTTGTAGCATCACCGGAACGTTTGATCATAGGAGCGTTGCTTGGATTTGCAGTATTATTGTTTTTAATTATTAAAGTGAAGATTCAGCCATTTATAGCAATTATGTCATCAGCATTGATTATTGGACTGGCGGTTGGAATGCCATTTGACATGATAACAGATACGATTGCTGAGGGCGTGGGGACAACACTTCAGACAATAGCTATTTTGATTGGTTTAGGGTCCATGTTTGGAGCCATTTTACAGGTATCAGGCGGTGTAGAGGTTATTGCAGATACCTTGCTTAAAGTATTTGGTGAGAAAAAAGCACCATGGGCACTTGGAATCACAGGATTAATTGTAGGAATGCCAGTGTTTTTTGAATCAGGATTATTGATTTTAATCCCGGTTGCATTTGGAATTGCAAGAAAAACAAAAAAATCGGTGTTCTGTTACTCAATTCCATTATTGGCAGGTCTGGCAATCGGACATGCATTTGTACCACCGACACCGGGACCGGTTCTTGTAGCGGAAATGTTAAATGTAGAACTTAGTTATGTAATTATGCTTGGAATCATTATTGGAATTCCTGCAATGATCTTAGCCGGACCAGTCTTTGGTAAATTTGCCGGAAATAAATTCCATTGTGAAGTACCGACATCTTATCTCGAAAACGAAAAAGAAGCACATGAGAAAGAAAATGGAAAAAGACCAAACTTCTTCTTGATTGTCAGCATTATTTTGTTACCACTGTTTTTGATCATTTTAAATACATTATCATCTGTGATTCCATTTATGAAACCGGTACAGCCTGTACTTGAGTTCTTAGGAACACCGGTAATCGCATTACTCTTATCTACAATTTGCGCAATGCTGTTTTTAGGATTACCTGTAGGATTCGGAATTACAGAAATTACAACAGTAATGACAAATTCATTACATTCTTGCGGAAATATCATTTTGTTAATTTCAGGTGGCGGAATGTTGAGATTTATTCTTCAGAATTCCGGCATTGGAGAAGTATTTGGAAATTTCGTAGGTTCTTTGCCATTACCAATGGTGTTGGTAGCATTCCTTGTAGCAGCGGTTGTAAGAATTTCTGTCGGTTCAGCAACAGTTTCAATGACGATGGCAGCAGGAATTATTGCATCTATGCCTATGGTAGCAAATTTAACACAGCTTCAGCTTGCTACACTTACAATCGCTATCGCAGCAGGAGGAACAGCGTTCAGTCATGTAAACGATTCTGGATTTTGGCTTTCAAAGTCATTATTTGAGGTAGATGAAAAAACAAATTTAAAAACTTGGACAGTAATGGAAACAATTGTTGGATTAGTTGGAATCGTAGGAGCTACAATTGTATGGTTTATTGTTTCATAGAAATCTTGTCGAAAAATTGTAACAGTTGATAATAGGAAAAATGGGTAGCAGAACAGAAATACCCAGGATAGGAGAATATATCATGGAATTAAAGAGTCAGGAAATGCGTAAATTAGCACCAGAGCTAGATCCTCTTCGTATTGGTACAGGTTGGAAAAAAGAGGATTTGAATAAAGTACAGGTAATGGTAGAAAGCACATATGGAGACAGCCATCCTGGAAGTGGTCATTTAAATATTTTAGTAGAAGAAGTAAGAGCAGGTGTTGCTGAAGAAGGTGGATTTGGAGCAAGATATTTCTGTACAGATATCTGTGATGGAGAAAGTCAGGGAACTGACGGAATCAATTATAGTCTGGCAAGCCGAGAGATGATTGCAAATATGATCGAGATCCATGCAAATGCAACACCATTTGATGCAGGTGTATATCTTTCAAGCTGTGATAAAGGAGTACCGGGAAATCTGATGGGCCTTGCACGCGTGAACATTCCGTCTGTTGTTGTTCCGGGAGGAACAATGAATGCAGGACCGGAGATGCTTACATTAGAGCAGCTTGGAATGTACAGTGCAAAATATGAACGTGGAGAAATTGATCAGGAAAAACTGGATTGGGCAAAATGTAATGCATGTCCAAGCTGCGGTGCATGTTCATTTATCGGAACTGCATCTACAATGCAGATTATGGCTGAGGCACTTGGACTGGCTTTGCCGGGAAGTGCATTGATGCCTGCAACCAGTCCGGATCTGCTTGCATTTGCAAGAGAGGCAGGACGTCAGGCAGTGCGACTGGCAACAATGGAACATATGCTTCCATCTGATATCGTGACGATGGATAGTTTTGAAAATACAATTCTGGTTCACGCAGCAATTTCAGGAAGTACAAATTGCTTATTGCATATTCCAGCGATCGCACACGAATTTGGAATTGAAATCACAGGAGATACATTTGACAGATTACATAGAAATGCAAGATATCTGTTAGATATCCGTCCGGCAGGAAAATGGCCGGCAGAGTGCTTCTATTATGCTGGTGGTGTGCCTGCAATCATGGAAGAAATCAAAGAACATCTGCATCTGGACGTTATGACTGTAACAGGCAAAACACTTGGAGAAAACCTTGAGGAATTAAAGAAGAATGGCTTTTACGAAAAATGTGATAAATGGCTGCAGGAATTTAACAAGCGTTACAATGTAAATGTAACAAAAGAGGACATTATCCGACCATATGATAAAGCAATCGGAACAGATGGAAGTATCGCCGTTCTTCGAGGAAACCTTGCACCGGAAGGCGCTGTAATCAAACACACAGCATGTCCAAAAGAAATGTTTAAATCCGTGCTTAGAGCAAGACCATTTGACAGCGAAGAAGAATGTCTGGATGCAGTATTAAAACACAAAGTACAAAAAGGAGACGCTGTATTTATCCGATATGAAGGACCAAAAGGAAGCGGAATGCCGGAAATGTTCTACACATCAGAAGCAATCAGCAGTGATGCAGAGCTTGGAAGAAGCATTGCATTGATTACAGATGGTAGATTTTCAGGTGCTTCTACAGGACCAGTAATCGGACATTGTAGTCCGGAAGCGGTTGAAGGCGGCCCGATTGCACTTGTTGAGGAAGGCGATTTAATTGAAATTGATGTGATGGAGAGAAAACTCAACATTATTGGAGTTGCAGGGGAAAGAAAGACGATGGAAGAAATTGATGAGATTCTGAAAGAACGTCGCAAGAACTGGAAACCGAAAGAAATGAAATATAAAACAGGCGTTTTAAGAATGTTTAGTCAGCATGCAACAAGCCCTATGAAAGGTGCATACCTTGATTTTTAAATAAGAATTGTTTCTGAAGAAGATACTTTTGTGGATAAAAGAAAGGAAACGAATGAAATAGGTGGAGTCTATGAGAAAAATAAAAAAACATCGATTTATTACGATGGGGGAAATCTTACTTAGATTGACTCCCCCTGATTATGAGGAAATAAGACAGGCAAGCAGTTTTGATGTCAGATACGGAGGGAGTGAGGCGAATGTTGCCTTATCCCTCGCAAATTTAGGTGCTGATGCATCTTTCTTTACAATCGTTCCGGACAACAGTCTGGGTAAAAGTGCAATTCAAATGTTGAAAATGAATAATGTAAATTGTGAATCTGTGATTTATTCAACAGTAGAGGAAACACCGACACATCGCCTGGGAACATATTATTTGGAAGCCGGATATGGAATTCGTCCAAGTAAAGTTATTTATGACAGAAAAAACAGTGCAATCACAGAATATGATTTTGGAAAAATTGATATTGAAAACTTGTTAGATGGTTACACTTGGCTTCATTTAAGTGGAATTACGCCTGCACTTGGAGAAAAATGTCAGGGCATCATTTTAAAATGCATGGAAATTGCAAAAGAAAAAGATATGGTAGTCAGCTTTGATGGAAACTTCAGAAGTACACTTTGGAGTTGGGAAGAGGCAAGAGTATTTTGTACGAAATGTCTTCCATATATAGATGTTTTGTTTGGGATTGAGCCATATCATTTATGGAAAGACGTGAATAACCATGAGCTGGGAGATGCGAAAGATGGATTATCTTTTCAGCCGAATCTGGAAGAACAAGATGAGGTATTTCAGAAATTCTGTCAGCAGTATCCAAATTTAAAATGTATTGCAAGACATGTAAGATACGCACATAGTTGCAGTGAAAACAGTCTGAAAGCATATTTATGGTTAGATGGAAAGACTTACGAAAGCAATCAATTACGTTTTCAGATTTTAGACCGTGTCGGCGGTGGGGATGCTTTTGTAAGTGGAATCATATATGCACTTATGAATGGATATTCGCCGGAAGATACAGCAAATTTTGGTGTCGCAGCAAGTGCTATAAAACATACAATCCATGGTGATGGTAATATTACCGATGATGTTTCATTAATTAAACATGTGATGCAGATGAATTTCGATATTAAAAGATAATGTGAGAAAGGAAAAGTAAGAAATGAAAGAGTTATATGAGCAGTTTCATAAACTGGGTGTTGTGCCGGTGGTTGTGTTAGATGAAGTAAAAGATGCAGCTCCACTTGCAAAGGCGCTGGTAGAGGGCGGACTTCCTTGTGCAGAAGTTACGTTCCGTACAGAAGCGGCAGCAGAGTCCATTAAAGTAATGACACAGGCTTATCCGGAAATGTTAGTCGGAGCCGGTACAGTATTGACTACAGAACAGGTAGATGAAGCAGTAGTAGCCGGTGCAAAATTTATTGTAAGTCCGGGCTTTGATCCAGAAGTTGTAGATTACTGTCTTGCGAAAAACATCCCTATCCTTCCGGGATGTGTAACTCCGTCAGAAGTTGCGCAGGCAGTAAAACGTGGTTTAAAAGTTGTGAAATTCTTCCCGGCAGAACAAGCCGGCGGACTTGCCATGATCAAAGCAATGGCAGCTCCATATCATCAGTTAAAATTTATGCCGACAGGTGGAATCAATCCAAATAATTTAAAAGAATATCTTGCATTTGATAAGATACTCTGCTGTGGCGGAAGCTGGATGGTAAAAGGAGAACTTGTAAAATCAGGTAACTTTGAGAAAATCAAAGAGCTTACAAGAGAAGCGAAGGAGTTGACCGGAGTTTATATTTAGTTCATTAAATGGCAATATGTTCCTTACAAAAAATTGATATAAGAATTCTTGCTCAGATTCCATGAGCGGGAGACACATAAGAGCGTAAATTTTTGCTAAAAGCAAATGAATTTGAACTCAAACTTGCTGCTACGCAGCTTCAAACATGTTCGTTCAAATTCATTAACACAAAAATTTACGCTCTAAGTGTCTCCAACGCTCACTCCATATTCGCTCGAATTTCTTATATCAATTTTTTTGTAGGCAATATATTGGCTCAAGTTGTGAAGTAAATAGCAACTTAAAGGATATTGGGGGAGATATCTGCGATAATGGATTTTCTAGGATGCACATTTTTATTGGAGAGTATCCGCAAGGCCTAGAAAGTGCAGGTTGAGGATGCAGAATTTCAATGAAAAGCATCCTCACGTTATCGAAAACGTGAGATGTAGATGCAAAATTTGCGAAGGAAGTATCTTTAAATCCCAGAAAAAGCAAGATGTAGATGCAATTTAACCATGCCAGGCAGACTGAAAAGCATCTGCAAGTCCAAAGAAGAGCAAGTTGCAGATACATCGGTCTAAAAAAGAGCATCTGCAAAAATGAATATCAAGGCAGTGCAGATACAACGATTATCACAAAGATATCTACAACACTGAATAAGCGAGATGTGTAGATACATGAGGTGCCAGTGCCAGTCCAGTAATGTTTTGCTTTTTTGTTCATTTGATTTGCGATAACGTACTGAGAAAATATATTGGATATGAATTTCAGTGAATACAAAGGAAGCGATTGGAAATACTAAAATTCTGGCCTTTTAGTATTTCCCGCTGACGGAGTCTGAACAGAAATTCATATCCAATATTTTTCTCAGGGACGCTTATCCAACTTAATGAACTAAACAGCAACTTACTTCTTAATCGCCCGCTCCACCTGCTCAACTGGCATCTTCAAAAGAGAGGCAATTTTTTCGACATCCTTGATAGTATCATATAAATTTTTAATAATCTGTGTTGTAATTTGCTCGGTTACTTGCTCGGTTACTTGCTCGGTTACTTGCTCGGTCACTTGTTCAGTTACTTGCTTAGTTACTCGTTCTTCCTGTTCTTTAAATTCATCGGCCATCAATTCTCTTAATGCTTCGCACATACTTTCCTTTACCTCCTTTACTGCATTCCAATTAGCTCTTGTTATTACATTCATTGCAGCTTGATATAATTTTGAAGATTTATTCTTTTCATATTCTTTTAAAAGCGTTGTGATTTCTTCAGGTTTACTTACATCATTACGTAAACTTTGGAGCCAGCGGTTTTCATTTGGATTTAATTCTTTGGTTACTAACAATTGAATGGGAAATGGATCACCTGTTATATAGTAGATGCCGGGTTCTATGCGAACTGTATCTAATTTACGAAAGTCTTTTAAATGTTGAATCATCTTTCTGGGATAATGGTTGCAAATAAATGTGATTGTTAATTCCTCAGGCGGAATTTTATACACTTCTTCTGTATCAGATTGGTAAAAGCAGCAATAACCATATACTTTGTAAAAATCATTGATAGTCAAATAATCATCCGGACTTTTGTATTCAACAATGTTATAGCGCCTGAAAATCCTTCCAATATTCTTATGGATAACTTCGTTTCCTGTTACTTTAATAATTAGCTCATCCATTTGCATTGGCTTTTTTGACAGTAGATGTTCGGAATCAAAAGTCAGTTTTTCTGCTTCATCTTTAAATTCAATTTGAATAGATGCATGAAATGCAGGGTGCCATTGGATGATATCTTTCGTACTTCCTTTCATTTAAGTCTCCTTTCATTATAGAGTTTTCAATTAACTAATGCAATGACAAAGAGACAATAAAAATAATTTGAAATTTTAGCAAGATTACTTTTTGTACTTCGTGTGACTGGCAACGATTAAGATGTCATTATAACATTAGTTTTTCAAATCGGATTATGTTTCGGAAATTGAAACCCGAGATGAGAGCCTATTGGCTTAGAAATATCCAGAGAAAAGAAATTCTCTGAAGATGTGCATTTACTATACCATGAATGAAAAGGAGTGTAAAGAAGAAATATAAAATTTGACAAACCATTTGCAGAATGCGTATAGTAGATATATTGAGATGTGAAATTATAAGAAAAATTACAATTAAAAGGAGCAAAAATCAAATGATACGATTCAACAATGACTACAATCAGGGAGCGCATCCTGCAATTTTATCAGCACTTCAACGGACAAATGAGATTTCCTATGCCGGTTATGGTGAAGATGAGTGGTGTGAAGCGGCAAGAAAAGAAATCCGTAAATATCTAGGAGAAACAGACAATGAAATTTATTTCATGATTGGCGGAACACAGGTAAATTATACTGTTATTACAGCAGCACTTCGTCCGTACCAGAGTGTGATCAGTGCAGATTGCGGACATATAAATAACCACGAGGCAGGTTCGATTGAGCATACAGGACACAAAGTGCTTATTGTTCCGGCTGAAAATGGAAAATTAACAGCAAAATCAATCGCAGATGAAGCGGCAAAATACTATGAGCATGGAGAGGCTGAATATTTGACTCAGCCGAAGATGGTATTTCTTTCATCCCCATCAGAGTTTGGAACTACATATAAGAAAGAAGAATTGATGGAAATCCGTAAAGTGTGCGATAAATACGGAATGTATATGTATGTTGACGGAGCAAGAATGGGATATTGGCTTACTTCTGATGAATGTGATGTGACACTTGCCGATTTGGCCGATTTGGCAGACTTGTTTTACATAGGAGGAACAAAATGTGGTGCTTTGTTAGGAGAGGCACTTGTAATTATAAATCCTAAATTGAGAGATCACTTTAAGACATATATGAAGCAAAGCGGTGGAGTTTTAGCAAAAGGATGGCTTTTAGGTCTTCAGTTTTATGAATTATTTAAAGATGGTTTATATTTTGAAATTACAAAGAAGGCAAATAAATTTGCAATGATGATGAAAGCGGCTTTTGAAAAGGCTGGAATGTCATTTTATATTGAGAGTGGTACAAATCAGCAGTTTGTGATATTAACAAAAGAACAGGCTGAGAAGCTGGCTGGAAAATTTGTGTTTGAGTTCAGTCATGATGTAGATGAAAATCATGTGTGTGTGCGTTTCTGCACAAGCTGGAGTACGACAGAGGAAGATATAAATACATTGGTAGATGAGCTAAATACAATGATTTAGCTTTATCTCAGTCGAGAAGACTCCCACCTCTTTCAGGTGGTGAGTAACAGCAAATTTGTTTCAGTGGGAGTCCAATCTCCAACTGAGATAAACGCTCCGCGAGGATGCGCAGTGATTCTGTAAAGAATGTGTCAGCTTACGCTGACCAGAATCACGCGCCAAGTCTCGCGGCTGCTCGACTTAAATCTTATCATTCGGAAAATTTTGTGTTATACTTTTTAAAGAAATTATGGTTGGGGGATTTCCTCAGCATCTTTTACGAATTAAGAAATGGAGAAAAGATTATGTCATTAGAGAAAAATTTAGCATATATCGGGGAGCAGCTAAAATCACTTACAGCAATTGCCAGTCCGACAGGATTTACAAAAAAGGCAACAGAGTACCTTTGCGAACAGTTTCAGAAGATGGGGTATGAGCCAGAATTATCTAATAAAGGAAATATAAATGTAGTACTTGGAGGCGAAGGAAGTCCTCTGGTTTTGACAGCACACTTAGATACGCTTGGAGCAATGGTTCGTTCAATCAAGGAGAACGGTCGTCTCCGTCCAACTACACTCGGAGGGCATCAGTGGAACACAGCAGACGGTGAAAACTGTATGGTATTTACGCGTGATGGAAAAATGTATACAGGTGTTGTCTTAAATACAGAGCCATCAGCACATGTTGCAGATGAAAATATTGAAAGAAAAGAAGAAAATATGGAGATTCTTCTGGATGAAAATGTGAATGATAAAGCAGGAGTAAAAGCTCTTGGAATCCAGGTTGGGGATATTATTGCGATGGACCCACGTACAGTTATTACAGAAAGTGGTTATATAAAAAGCCGTTTCCTGGATGATAAGCTTTCCGTAGCAATACTTCTTGGAATTGCACGTGCAATAAAAGAAGAGGGATGGAAATTAAACCGCAAGGTCTCATTGCTTTTCACAGTATATGAAGAAGTAGGACACGGCGGAAGCTTTATTCCGGCTGATACAGAAGAGATGATTTCTGTAGATATGGGATGTGTTGGGGCAGACCTTGAATGTACAGAGCGTATGGTATCAATCTGTGCAAAAGATTCACGTGGTCCTTATAACTACGATCTGGTCACTACATTATCAGAAATTGCAAAAGAAGAAGGACTGGATTATGCAATCGATGTTTATCCACACTATGGTTCAGATGTAGAGGCTGCACTTGCAGGAGGATACGATATCCGTCATGGTCTTATCGGACCGGGAGTATACGCTTCACATAATTATGAGCGTTCTCATATGGATGGAGTTATGAATTCCTACAAGTTGCTTGAAAAATATTTGACGAGATAGAGAGGTTGCTATTTAGTTTACTGGGGAGTATCTGCAACAATGGATATCAAGACAGTGCAGATATATCAGCCTAAAAAAGAGCATCTGCAACAGCAAATAAGCGAGATGTGCAGATACATGAGGTGCCAGAAAAGTGAATCTTTCTGGCATCCTATCTATTTCAATCATGGTACACCTTCAAGAAAGAAAAGACTATGCAATCCTGCGAATTGGAGTCAGGCTTGCCCAACGAAGCTGAGCAGGAGTGCATAGTCTTTTTCTTGCTTGGGGCTGTCGTGAATTAAATAGCAATTGACATAAAAGTGAAATGTAACGTAAAATGAGTTTGTAAAAGAACATAATACAAACGAAAAGGAAGAATTATGAATTCAAATTTTGAATATTACAAAGTATTTTATTATGTATCAAAATATGAGAATCTGACAAAAGCAGCCAGTGTTCTAAAGACAAGCCAGCCAGCAGTAACACGTACAATACACAATTTGGAAAATGAGCTTGGGTGCAGGTTATTTACAAGAAGTAAGACTGGAATGAAGCTGACTCCGGAAGGACGGGCATTTTATGGTTATGTAGCTGCAGGGTGTGCACAGTTTTTCAAGGGCGAGAATGATCTGAGTAATTTGATCAGTCTGGAAAATGGAACAATATATATCAGTGCAACAGAAACAGCATTGCATTGTTATTTATTTCAGGCAATGGGAGAATTTAATGCAAAATATCCAAATGTACATTTTAAAATTTTAAATAATAGTACAACAGATTCGATGAATGCAGTAAAAGAAGGGAAAGTTGATCTGGCATTTGTATCAACGAATCTGCAGGTTGGAAAGCCTTTGAAAATGAAAATCTTAAGGAAATATCAAGAAGTTTTGATAGGAGGAAGTAGGTTTCAAAAGTTAAAGGACAGAAAAGTATCCTTAGAAGAATTGTCGTCTTATCCATGGATCAGTTTGACTTCAGAAACGTTAACACGCACATTTTTAGATGAATACTTTCAAATTCATGGATTAAAATTTTCGCCGGATATGGAATTGGCGACAACAGACATGATACTTCCGGCAGTGAGATATAATCTGGGAATTGGATTTATTCCATCAGAGTTTGCACAGGAAGACTTAAAAACAGGAAGTGTATTTGAAATTAATGTTGAAGAATCGTTGCCTCAGCGAAATATCATACTGATATATGATACAGAATATCCACAAAGTATTGCATCAAAAGAATTTCAGAAATTTTTAAAAGAACGTGAAGAATAAAAAAGCAGAACAAGTTGCGGCCAGTCAACCTGTTCTGCTTTTTAAATAAGAGAAAATTATTTGTTGAGAAGATGAACTTCTCAAATGATCTGACATGTCTTATCGGCATGCCAGACCTGTGTTAAAAGAAATTAAAAGAAATATGTTATGTGTTATTAAGTATTTTATTTATGCCATTCCCAATTGCGGATTTCTTCCATATCCTGTCCATATTCAGCAATATACTGCTTATGAGCAACAAGTTTGTCATTCATTTTCTGGATAAGGAATGAACCTCTGTTACCGAGCTGTGGCAAATGCATGATTGCATCTTTTACCAAATTGAAACGGTCAATCTGGTTCTGAACACGCATATCAAATGGAGTTGTGATAGTACCCTCTTCTTGATATCCATGGACAGAAATATTGTGATTATTACGTTCATAAGTCAACTCATGGATGAGAGTTGGATATCCGTGGAATGCGAAAATAACTGGTTTATCTTTTGTAAAGATTGCATCATATTCAGCATCACTTAATCCATGTGGATGTTTATGATCAGATTCCATCTTAAATAAGTCTACGACATTGACAACACGAATCTTAAGCTCAGGCATTTCATCTCGGAGAATTGTAACTGCAGCCATTGTTTCCAGTGTTGGAGTATCTCCACAACAAGCCATAACAAGATCTGGCTCTTCTCCACAGTCATTACTTGCCCAATCCCAAATACCGATTCCTTGTGTACAGTGTTTAACAGCCTGTTCCATTGACAGCCACTGGCAACTTGGATGCTTAGAAGCTACGATTGCATTTACATAGTTTTTGCTCTTAATGCAGTGATCGAAGCAAGAAAGCAGACAGTTTGTGTCTGGTGGTAAATACATACGGACTACATCTGCTTTTTTATTGGCAATGTGATCCAAGAAACCTGGATCCTGATGTGTAAATCCGTTGTGATCCTGCTGCCATACATTTGATGTGAGAATAAAGTTTAAGGAAGCAATAGGCTGTCTCCATGAAAGCTGATTGCAGACTTTAAGCCATTTTGCATGCTGAGCAGCCATGGAGTCTACAATACGGATAAATGCTTCGTAACTTGCAAAGAATCCATGACGACCTGTAAGAAGATATCCTTCAAGCCATCCTTCACACATATGCTCACTGAGCATACTATCCATAATACGTCCGTTTCTTGCAAGACAGTCATCTGTGTCAAGCATTTCTGCGTTCCAGTCACGATTCTGTTCTTCAAAGACTTTATACAGACGGTTTGACATACTTTCGTCTGGTCCGAAGATACGGAAGTTTTTATTTTCTTCATTTAATTTGAAGATATCACGGATATATCCGCCAAGTTCAATCATATCCTGAGCTTTTGTTTTGCCAGGATCTACTTCGATTCCATAAGAACGGAAATCTGGAAGACGAAGGTCTTTTAACAGCAGTCCTCCATTTGCATGAGGATTAGCTCCAAGACGAGCTTCTCCCTTAGGTGCAAGTTCTGCAAGCTCTGGAATAAGACGACCATTTTCATCAAATAATTCCTCAGCGTGATAGCTTTCGAGCCACTCTTTAAGCTGCTCTAAATGTTCAGGCGATTCCATAGAAAGTGGTACTTGATGAGCACGGAAAGAACCTTCAATCTGAAGTCCGTCTACAACCTTTGGTCCTGTCCATCCCTTAGGTGTACGAAGTACGATCATTGGCCAGAATGGGCGCTCCGGATTATTATTTTCACGGGCATTTTTCTGGATTGATTTGATTTCTTCAATGACAGTATCCATTGTTTCAGCCATTTTCTTGTGCATAGTCATTGGATCATCACCTTCTACAAAGTAAGGCTTCCATCCACATCCTTTGAAGAAGCTTTCTATTTCTTCATGTGAAATACGTGAGAAAATAGTTGGATTACTGATTTTGTATCCATTTAAATGAAGGATTGGAAGTACCGCACCATCTGTAATTGGATTTAAAAATTTGTTTGACTGCCATGAAGTAGCAAGAGGTCCTGTTTCAGCTTCTCCATCACCTACTACAACTGTAGCAATCAGGTCTGGGTTATCAAATACTGCACCAAATGCATGTGCAATAGAGTAACCAAGTTCTCCACCTTCGTTAATAGAACCAGGTGTTTCAGGGGCACAGTGACTAGGAACGCCACAAGGGAATGAGAACTGCTTAAACATTTTTTTCATACCCTCTTCATCCTGACTGATGTTCGGATATACTTCACTGTAAGAACCTTCCAAATATGTATTTGCAATCAGGAAGTTTCCACCATGTCCGGGACCAGATAAAAGAATCATATCCAAGTCGTAACGTTTGATAGCACGATTGCAGTGTACATATACAAAGTTCTGACCAGGGACTGTTCCCCAGTGCCCAACGATTTTTTTCTTGATTTGATCCATTGTTAAAGGCTCTTTTAAGAGTGGATTGTCAAGAAGATATAACTGTCCGGCAGACAGATAATTGGCTGCACGCCAGTAAGCGTTCATTTTTTCCAACATCTCCTGAGACAATGGTTGTTTCTCAAGACATAATTTGTTGTCGTCCATAATTTACCTCTTTCTTACATTTAATTTGTGAAATGTTTGTCATTTTTTAAACAAGCACATAATAACATGGTAGGAAAAATGCGTAAAATAGAAAAAATGTATCGTAATTATAAGTTTTTGATATGGATAAAGAACGATTTTTGACTTACAAAAGATTAAAAAAACATCCTATTAGAACTTTTTGCTCATTGTAAAATGGTTCAAAGCTCTAATAAGATGTTTTAAGTAAGATGTGTGACAGCACAAGAATTTAACAGATAGCAATTAAGCAAGAATTTCCTCTGCCAGTTTTTCCATTGCTTCAACATCAGCATCTTTCATAGTAGATTTAATTGTAACAGTCTGCTCGCAGATAGCTACATTTTTAAATGTCTCAACAATACCTTTCATTGTTTTGGCAGCAGATGGTGCCCAAGAACCATTCTCAATGATTCCGACCTTACGGTTCTGATATGTTTTGTGTGACAGGCGATTTAAGAAGTCTTCCATAGGAGGGAAAACACCTGCATCATAAGATGAAGCAGCAAGAATCAGCTTGTCATAACGGAATGCATCTTCAATTGCTTCAGCCATATCGTCTCTTGTTAAATCAGTAAAAGCAACTTTTTTAGCACCTTTTGCTTTTAAAATCTCAATCATCTTTTCAGTAGCTTTCTTTGTATTGCCATGGATAGAAGCACATGCTACAAGTACTCCGTCATCTTCAGCTTTATAACTGCTCCATGTATTATATTTATCCAGATAGTAACTGAGATCTTCTTTAAGAATTGGTCCATGCAATGGACAGATTGTCTGGATATCAAGTGTTGCAGCTTTTTTAAGTAAAGTCTGAACAGGTGCTCCGTATTTTCCAACGATATTAAAGTAATATCTTCTTGCCTCACATGTCCAGTCTTCATCGGCTGAAAGAGCACCAAACTTACCAAATCCATCAGCAGAGAAAAGAACTTTTTCAGTAGCTTCATATTCCACCATAACTTCAGGCCAGTGAACCATCGGAGCCATAAAGAACTGCAATTTGTGAGCCCCAAGTTCTAATGTCTCACCTTCTTTTACAACAACACAGTGATCATCTAATTCTGCAATGTCAAAGAACTGAGGAAGCATAGCTTTAGCTTTGGCACTGAGAACCAGTTTGGCTTCTGGATATTTTTCTGCAAACAACTGAATATTGGCAGAGTGGTCAGGCTCCAGATGAGAAATTACAAGATAATCTGGTGTGCGACCGGCAAGCTCTCTATCGAGATTTTTAAACCATTCTGTTGTTTTTCTTGCATCGGCAGTATCCATAACTGCAATTTTATCATCAAGAATGATATAAGAATTATAAGAAACGCCGTTTGGGATGATGTACTGACTTTCAAATAAGTCAAGAGTTGTATCATCTACCCCGATATATTTAATAGAATCTGAAATTGTAACAATACTCATGATTGATTTCCTCCTAAAATGAATTCTTAAATACTACATCAGTATAACATATTCGGTAGCAAGGGTAAACCATAAGTGAGAATTGTAAGAGTGAGATTCTTATAAAATATAGTACGAAAGTGTTGAGATTCTAGTTTCATATGCAGATTCGAAAAATCAAGTTGTTCACGATTGAAAATGACCTGAAAATATGATAAAATCGATAGGTGCATAATAACAAAAGCAATCTCAACATTTAACAATATAATAACGTATGTATAAAACGAGGAGGAAAATAAAAATGGAAGCATATAAGAGTGAATTTATTAATTTTATGGTAGAAAGTGATGTATTAAAATTTGGTGATTTCACATTAAAAAGCGGAAGAAAATCACCATTTTTCATGAATGCGGGAGCATATGTGACAGGTTCACAGTTAAAGAGACTTGGAGAGTATTATGCAAAAGCAATCCATGACAAATATGGAGATGATTTTGATGTATTATTCGGACCTGCTTATAAAGGAATTCCGCTGGGAGTAGTAACAGCAATTGCTTACAGTGAATTATACGGAAAAGAAGTACGTTATTGTTCTGACCGTAAAGAAGAAAAGGATCATGGTGCAGATAAGGGAAGCTTTCTGGGAAGCAAGCTGAAAGACGGAGACCGTGTTGTTATGATCGAAGATGTTACAACATCAGGTAAGTCTATGGAAGAGACTGTACCAAAGGTAAAAGGTGCAGCTGATGTTACAATCGTTGGACTGATCGTGTCTTTGAACCGTATGGAAGTTGGAAAAGGCGGAGAAAAATGTGCGTTAGATGAAATTAAAGACTTATACGGATTTGAGACAGCTGCAATTGTAGATATGGCTGAAGTTGTTGAGTGTTTATATAATAAAGAAGTAAACGGAAAAGTTGTGATCGATGATACAATAAAAGCAGCAATCGACGCATATTATGAACAGTATGGTGTAAAATAATTGTTACTGTTCACTCCCGTGTCAATCACTACGCTGATTGGCACGGAGGATGCACGTTTTATGGATATATGTGGATAACTGTTTTGGAGGATTTTCATGGAGAGAATATATAAGACTATGACAACAACAGGAGCAGGAAGTGTTGCTCTTGGTATTGTTGTATTGGTAACAGGGATTGCAACAGGAGTTGTGGCAATCGTGAATGGAGCAAGATTGCTTAAAGACAGAAAACGGATTATATTCTAAGCAAGATTTTATATGGGTGAGTGGAGAGAAGCGGATTGTATAATCCGCTTTTTTCCGAAAAATAATAAAGTAAGGGTGCAGTATTTTGAAAAAAAGAAAGGCAACAAGAATCCGTGCTTTAGGAAAAGTTTTATTTATATTGTATGTTTTATTTCTGATATATTTTTTGCTTTTCTCAGATTGGTATGGAAGGACTGGTATCGCAGAGGAATACCAGTATAATTTTCAATTATTTAAAGAGATAAAACGATTTTGGGAGTATCGAAAAGAATTAGGATTTTTTGCAGTATTTACAAATTTATGTGGAAATGTGTTGATATTTGTTCCATATGGCTTTTTTATTGCAGTGGCAAGCAGATTTCGAGGCTTTTTTAAGACAGTTTGTTCAGGATGTCTGCTGAGTCTGGGTGTGGAAGTATTCCAGCTTTTTACAAAAGTCGGCAGCTTCGATGTGGATGATCTGTTTTTGAATACTGTAGGATGTGCGGTGGGATATATTTTGTTTGTGATATGTAATGGAATTAGGAGAAAGCACGATGGGCAGTAATAAAAAACAACAAAAGCGCAATATGGAAAAAGAATTGAAGAATTATGGAAAATATGGACAAATGCAGATTAAACATTCTCATATGGGGATTTGGTCCTGTGCATACGCACTGGGGGCAGCAATTGTAATTTTCGTAGCAATACTGCTTGCTTATTTAAAGCATGGAGAGTCAGCAGGCTATGTAGGAGGAATAGGGATTCTGGCAGTTGGATTATCTATTTTTGGAATACAGGCAGGTTCGAAAGGTCTTAAGGAAAGAGAACGTAAGTACATTACTTGCAGAGTTGGAATTGCATGTAATATTTTAATCTTAATTTTTTTAATTGTGATATTTGTAGGAGGAATACGATAGATGGCAGAGATGATGTGGCAGACAGAAAGAAATGAGATGTGTGCAGAACGCCATGAACTTTCTGTAGAACGTTTAAATCAGATAATGATAGAAGAAGGTATTACCAAGCCATATGTGGCATATTTTCAGGAGATGGCAGCATTTCTTTTAGAATTAGAAGCAGTGAGGATAAAGATTGCGGATGGTTCATGGGATAATCTGGAATTGCAGGAGATGAAGGAACTGAATACACTTTTGTATTCGGACGTATTGCCTGTAAAATATGAGAAAAGTTATGCAAATCCGGCCTTTGCAGTACAGGAGTTAGGAGAGACATTCGGACAGTTGCTTAGTATGTTATATGCAGAGCTTAGAAGTGGAATTGCATATGCATTTGAAAACAGAAAAGATTATCTTACAATACTGAACGAACTTCTGATAGAAGTATATACTTGCTTTGAAGAGGAAGTGCCGGAGTTTAAAACAGTAAAAGAAATAATATACTGGTATGCAAGTGATTATTGTGATGTATTTCTTGCTGACCGTATTGAGGAACAGCTTATTCCGGAACTTTCTATTGCAACAGAATGGATTATGGAAGCAGACCTTGATGACGAGAGATATCTCTATCGTTTTGGAGAATATATTACGGAAAATGAGATTGGAACAGCAAGACATTTGGCGAATCTTTCAGATGAAGTGCTTCAAAAGATGGCGGATGTTTACACAGAAGGATATCGCATTGGTTTTATAAATACTGGAAAAGATTTATCTAAGAAAGCAGTGGTAGATCTTCGTTATTGTCTTGGTTTTGAACGTGTAGTTAAAATTGCAATAGAGAATTTTAGAAAAATGGGATTAGAGCCGACAATATATCGTGCAGCTTCCAGTGTTATCACAAGAAAAGAGCAATTTAAGATTGGCTACTATGGAGCAATCGCAAATCCGCAGTATGATTATGATCATCGTTCAGATCAGGCTTTGTTTATGGATAAGCGTTATGTTGAAAGAAAACTTGATATATTGAAAAATACTTATGAGAAAAATAAGGATCAGGCAGCTTTGATGGGTGGTCCGGCTGTGATGGAGATATTTGGAGAAAAACCATTTTCACCGGATAGTAAACAGGAAAACCTGACATATGATGAGGCACAAAGAGAGCTTACTTTATTATATACAAGTAAGTCAGGCCAGTTGACAAATCAGTATATTAAGGGCGAAGAAAGAAGCTTTACAATTGTTGCATATCCAATTCCGGAGATTGGAGAACAGTACAAAGAAATTTTTGATGAAGTGATCAAGATCAATACATTGGATGCAAACTTATACGAGAAAGTACAGCAGACAATGATCGATGCACTGGATCAGGGAGAAGCTGTGCGTATTGTTGGAAAAGGTGAGAACAAGACAGATTTGACAGTACAATTGTATAAATTAAACAATCCTGAGAAAGAAACTATTTTTGAAAATTGTGTTGCAGATGTCAATATTCCGGTAGGAGAAGTGTTTACTTCGCCGGTTTTGGAAGGAACAAATGGAACTTTACATGTAAGCAAAGTATTTTTAGAAGGACTTCAGTATTGTAATCTGGAGATACAGTTTAAAGATGGAATGATTGAATCTTATACTTGCAGTAATTTTGAAGACGAAGAAGAAAATAAAAAATATATTTACGATAATATTTTACACAATCATCCAACGCTGCCAATCGGTGAATTTGCAATCGGGACGAATACGACAGCATATGTAGCCGGTAAAAAATATAACATCGAGGACAAGATGCCAATTTTGATTGCAGAGAAAACAGGACCGCATTTCGCAGTGGGAGATACCTGCTATAGTTGGAGTGAAGATATTAAAGTATATAATCCAAATGGAAAAGAAATTGTCGCAAGAGACAATTCCGTATCCATATTAAGAAAGGAAGATATAGAGAAAGCATATTATCAATGTCATACAGATATAACCATACCTTATGAAGAGTTAGAAGAAATTAGTGTATTAACAAAAGATGGGAAAAATATTATACTATTGAAGGACGGAAGGTTTGTATTACCGGGTACGGAAGTACTTAATAAGCCTTTGGACGAGTATGATGGACAATAAAAATAAGTAAAGTTGTCCAAGCAAACTAAAAAATTGTACAAAATGGATACAATACTTTAAATAAGGAAGGTGGATGTAACATGCCAAAAGTAGGAATCGTAATGGGTAGTGACTCGGATCTTAAAGTGATGAGCAAAGCTGCAAAAACATTAGAGAAATTTGGAATTGATTATGAGATGACGATCATCTCTGCACACAGAGAGCCAGATGTGTTTTTTGAGTGGGCAAAAGGCGCAGAAGACAGGGGCGTGAAAGTAATCATTGCAGGAGCAGGTATGGCAGCACATCTACCAGGAATGTGCGCAGCATTATTCCCGATGCCAGTTGTCGGAGTACCTCTCTCAGGCAGCAAGCTTGACGGAATGGATGCTGTGTTTTCTATTATGCAGATGCCACCGGGAGTACCGGTTGCGACAGTTGCAATTGATGGTGGAATGAATGCTGCAATCATGGCAGCAAAGATTCTGGCAGTTTCAGATGCAGAATTACTTGAAAAATTAAAAGCATATACAGTTGAGATGAAAGAGGCAGTACAGGCAAAAGCAGCAAGACTGGATGAAGTTGGATACGAAGCATATTAAAAAGGAGAATGGTTATGGATTACAAGAAGGCAGGCGTAGATATCGAAGCAGGTTATAAATCAGTAGAGTTGATGAAAGAGCATGTAAAGAGAACAATGAGAGAAGAAGTTCTCGGCGGACTCGGTGGTTTTTCAGGAGCATTTTCATTGAAAAAGATTAAAGAAATGGAAGATCCTGTTTTATTGTCAGGAACTGACGGATGTGGAACAAAAGTAAAACTTGCCATGATCATGGATAAGCATGATACAATCGGAATTGATGCAGTTGCTATGTGTGTCAATGATATTGCGTGTGCAGGAGGAGAACCATTATTCTTCCTGGATTACATTGCATGTGGAAAAAACTATCCGGAAAAGATTGCAGCAATCGTAAGCGGTGTTGCAGAAGGATGTGTACAGTCAGACGCAGCATTAATCGGAGGAGAGACAGCGGAACATCCAGGACTTATGCCGGAAGATGAGTATGATCTTGCAGGATTTTCTGTAGGTGTCTGTGACCGTAAGGATATGATCACAGGAGAAAATTTAAAAGACGGAGATGTCCTGATCGGTATGGCTTCATCAGGTGTACACAGCAATGGATTTTCACTTGTTCGTAAAGTATTTGATATGACAAAAGAATCACTTGATACATATTATGATGAGCTTGGAAAAACTCTTGGAGAGGCACTTCTTGCTCCAACAAGAATTTATGTACAGGCATTAAAGAGCATTAAAAAAGCAGGTGTAACAGTAAAAGCATGCAGCCACATCACAGGAGGCGGTTTCTATGAAAACGTTCCTCGTATGCTGATTGATGGAGTTCATGCAGTAGTTGAGAAAAACAGTTATCCAGTACCTCCAATCTTTGGCTTGATGGCAAAAGAGGGAGAAATTGACGAGCAGATGATGTATAACACATTTAATATGGGACTTGGAATGATTGTAGCTGTAGATCCGGCTGATGTTGATAAGACAATGGAAGCAATCAAAGCCGCAGGAGATCAGCCATATGTAGTTGGCCATATTGAAGCAGGCGAAAAAGGAGTAACATTATGCTAAGAGTATTAGTATGTGTTTCCGGTGGCGGCACAAATCTGCAGGCAATTATAGATGGAGTGGAAGCAGGAACAATTACAAATACAGAAATTGTAGGCGTAATCAGCAATAATAAAAATGCATTTGCACTTGAACGTGCTAAAAAGCATGGAATTTCGGCAGAATGTATTTCGCCGAAAGATTATGAAAGCAGAGATATATTTAATAAACAATTTTTGGAGCGTGTAAATGCATACAAACCGGATTTGATCGTGCTTGCAGGTTTTCTTGTGGTAATCCCACCGGAGATGATCGCAGAATACCGCAATCGTATGATCAATATTCACCCATCTTTGATCCCGGCATTTTGCGGAACAGGATATTATGGATTGAAAGTACATGAGGCTGCATTGAAACGAGGAGTGAAGGTGGTTGGTGCGACAGTTCATTTTGTAGATGAGGGAACAGATACAGGTCCGATTATTTTACAAAAAGCGGTTGAAGTGCAAAACGGCGATACTCCGGAGATATTGCAGAAGCGTGTGATGGAACAGGCGGAATGGAAGATTATGCCAGAGGCAATTGACCTTATTGCAAATGGAAAAGTCACAGTAGAAGATGGAAGAACTGTGATTTGTGATTAGGAGGAAACAATGAAAGTATTAATAGTAGGAAGCGGCGGAAGAGAACATGCAATTGCTATGAGCGCTGCAAAGAGCTCAAAAGTAGATAAAATGTATTGTGCACCGGGAAATGCAGGTATTGCAGAATATGCAGAGTGCGTTGCAATCGGTGCGATGGAATTTGATAAATTAGTTGCATTTGCAAAGGAAAAAGAAATCGATCTGGTAATCGTCGGAATGGATGATCCATTGGTTGGAGGTCTTGTAGACGAGTTAGAAGCAGCTGGAATTCGTACATTTGGACCTCGTAAGAATGCAGCAATTTTGGAAGGATCAAAAGCATTTTCAAAAGATCTTATGAAGAAATATGATATCCCTACAGCAGGATACGAAAATTTTACAGATCCAGAAGCAGCAATTGCTTATCTGGAAACAGCAAAATTTCCAATCGTATTGAAAGCAGATGGGCTTGCACTTGGTAAAGGTGTTTTGATCTGTCAGAATCTTGAAGAGGCAAAAGAAGGCGTGAAGACCATTATGCTGGACAAAAAATTTGGTACAGCGGGAAATGAGATGGTTATCGAGGAATTTATGACAGGTCGTGAAGTATCTGTACTTTCATTTGTCGATGGTAAAACAATTAAGACAATGACTTCAGCACAGGATCACAAACGTGCCGGAGACGGAGATACAGGATTAAATACAGGTGGAATGGGAACATTCTCGCCAAGTCCGTTCTATACAAAAGAGGTAGAAGAATTCTGTAATAAATATATTTATCAGAAGACAGTAGATGCGATGGCGGCAGAAGGAAGAGAATTTAAAGGGATTATTTTCTTTGGATTGATGCTGACAGAGGATGGTCCAAAGGTGCTGGAATACAATGCACGTTTTGGAGATCCGGAAGCACAGGTTGTACTGCCAAGAATGAAAAATGATTTGATTGAAGTGGCAGAAGCTTGTATTGATGGGACTTTAGATCAGGTAGATTTACAGTTTGAAGATAATGCTGCTGTCTGTGTAGTGCTTGCATCAGAAGGCTATCCTGTTTCATATGAAAAAGGATTCCCAATCAGTGGTCTGGATGAATTCAACAAACATGAAGGATATTATTGCTTCCATGCAGGAACAAAATTTGATGGGGATCATATTGTCACAAATGGAGGTCGTGTCCTTGGTGTGACAGCAAAAGGAAAAGATCTCAAAGAGGCAAGAGCAAATGCTTATGCTGCAACAGAATGGGTGCAGTTTAAGAATAAGTATATGCGGCATGATATTGGAAAGGCAATTGATGAGGCGTAATTGCGGTTTAATTCATTAGGTGGCAATACATTCCTTACAAAAAATGGATATAAGAATTCTTGCTCAGATTCCATGAGCGGGAGACACATAAGAGCGTAAATTTTTGCTTTTAGCAAAAATTTACGCTCTAAGTGTCTCCAACGCTCACTCCATATTCGCTCAAATTTCTTATATCCATTTTTTGTAAGGAATGTATTGGCTCAGACCATGAAGTAAATAGAACGCAAAGAATATTTGGGGGAGGCATCTGCGACAGGGAATTTTCGGGGATTGAAGATACAAAATTTTGATGAGGAGTATCCGCAAAGCATAGAAAACGTGTGATGTAGATGTAAAATCTGCGAAGGAAGTATCCTCAAATCCCAGAAAAGGCAAGATGCAGATGTAATTGTACATGACAGGCAGGCTTAAAAGTATCTGCAAGTTCGAAGAAAAGCAAGTTGCAGATATAATGGACCCCATAGTGTGGACACACCAAACAGACAATTAGGTCACTTTTTAAGATAGCTTTCCAAGTTGTAGACACGAATTAAGCTGGTACTACTTTCTATCATTGTCTTAATTCCAACTTGTGGACAAGGCTTCAGCTACCATTGCTATTGTGATATATTAAAAACAGAAAGGTGGACACACTATGGGAAGAAAAGAAATTTATACAAAAGAACAAATTCACGCTATGAAAATGAATCCATATACGCATTCTGTAAATGCATATCAGATTACTTTCACACTTGAATTCAAAGAATTCTTTGTTGATCAGATTCGTAATCATAGAAAGAATGCTCCACAGATTTTAAAAGCAGCTGGATATGATCCGTCTTGGTTTACCAAAGGATGCAAAAGCAGTTTGCGTAGACGTATTCTTGAAGAAGCAGATTCTGAGCGAGGACTTCGTGCCCCGCGTGGTCTTTCAACAGCGGAACAGATTGCTGCATTTGAAAGCAAAAATCTTTCTAAGCAAAAAACAGAAGCCAGCATCAAGGAATTACAAGAGCGAATCGTTCATTTGGAAAAGAAAGTTGAGTTTCTAAAAAAAACTTCAAATATAATGACGAATCCAACGCTAAAGTGACAAAAAACCGTGCGCAAACTAACGCAATCTTTGAATTAATCCTTGCGGAAACTAAAAACAAATCTGCCTTAAATGTATTAGAATTATGTGAGTTGGCCGGGGGTTCAAGGTCTGGATACTATCGTTGGATTGCCGCTGCAGATAAAAGAATTGCCCGTGAAGCAGCAGATTATGCTGACTTTCTATTAATCCAAAAAGCTTATAATTTCAGGGGTTACACGAAAGGTTCAAGAGGGGTTTGTATGCGGTTGAGGCGTATGGGAATCAAAATGAACAGGAAAAAAGTGCAACGATTAATGCGAAAATTTCATCTGTTTTGTCCGGTGCGAAAAGCAAATCCGCATCGAAGAATGGCAAAAGCATTACAAACAAATACAATTGCTCCGAATTATGTTAATAGGCAATTTCGCACCCACGGACCACGAAAGGTTTTATTAACTGACATCACATATCTACGGCTTCATCAAAAACATGTATATTTATCTGTTATAAAAGATGCATATACTAAACAAATCCTGGCTTACCAATTAAGCGAGTCTCTTGAGGTTGATTTTGTCCTTGATACGATAAATTCTCTTATGGAAAAACATTCATATGAAATGGACGCAACAGTTTGGATCCATTCAGATCAGGGATGTCATTATACAAGTGTTGCATTCCGACAGCTTTTGGAAGATTATGATTTGCGCCAATCTATGTCCAGGCGTGGAAACTGTTGGGATAATGCGCCACAGGAAAGTTTCTTTGGTCATATGAAGGATGAAATTCGTCCATACATAAGAGAGTGGAAAAGTTTTCAGGATGTAAAGGACAGGATTGATGATTACATAAATTACTATAATACAGATCGTTATCAAACGGGTCTGGAATGGATGGCTCCAGATGAGTATTATTATTACACCGTTACAGGTAAGAAACCATTAGCTTTGGTTGCTTAAACAATTGACCTTAAAAAAATACATTGTGTCCTTGACACGGGGTCCAATTTAAGATACATTGGTCAAGAAAAGAGCATCTGTAACAGAAAATATTAAGGTCTTGCAGATACATCAGTTGCCACAAAGACATCTGTACAAGCAAATAACCTCATGATATAGATACATCAGACACCAGAAAAGTAAATCTTCTCATCGTTCCACATCTTTCAATCACGATACATCACAAAGCAAGAAAAAGACTATGCAATCCAGCGAATTGGAGTCGGGCTTGCCCGACGAAGCTGAGCAGGAGTGCATAGTCTTTCTTTTCTTGCTTGGGGCTGTCATGAACTAAATAGTAATTGTGCAATATGATTATTTCAAAAGTATAAACTTTATAAATTTTATATAAAACGCTTCTTGACTCTACCGAGGTAAATCGGTAAAATAAACACTATTAAAAATAGAATTTAGATAGGAAGAAGGAGAGATTATGAATGGAATTATAATGATGGTTATCGCCATCGTTGTATTAGGAGGAGGATATCTTTTCTATGGAAAGTACCTCGAGAAAAAATGGGGAATTGACCCGAATGCGAAAACTCCTGCTTATGAGATGGAAGATGGAGTAGATTATGTGCCAGCAGATACAAATATTGTATTTGGTCATCAATTCGCTTCAATCGCAGGTGCAGGTCCAATCAACGGACCAATTCAGGCAGCAATGTTTGGATGGCTTCCAGTACTTTTATGGGTACTGATCGGTGGTGTATTTTTTGGTGCAGTACAGGATTTTGCATCAATGTATGCATCTGTAAAGAATAAAGGACGTACAATTGGTTTTATTATTGAAGAATACATTGGTAAAACAGGAAAGAAACTGTTCTTATTATTCTGCTGGTTATTCTGTATCCTTGTAGTTGCAGCTTTTGCAGATGTAGTTGCAGGAACATTTAATGGGTTTGTAGCAGACGAAGCAGGCACTATAACTAAAGTTGCAGCAAATGGTGCAGTAGCAACAACATCCATGATTTTTATTTTAGAAGCAGTTGCTCTTGGATTCATTTTGAAATATGGTAAATTGAATAAATGGGTTAATACAGCAATCGCAATTATTATGCTTGTCGCAGCAGTTGCTCTTGGACTGAATTTCCCAATGTATCTGACAAGAGAGACTTGGCATATTTTGATTTTCATTTACATTTTGATTGCCAGCGTTGCCCCGGTAACAATGTTGCTTCAGCCACGTGATTACCTGAACAGTTATTTGTTGATTTTCATGATTCTGGCAGCAATTGTAGGTGTATTTGTAGCAAATCCATCATGTAACCTGAAAGCTTTCACAAGCTTCAATGTAGATGGAAGCTATATGTTCCCGATTTTATTTGTAACAATTGCATGTGGAGCTGTATCTGGATTCCATTCACTGGTATCTTCAGGAACTGCTTCAAAACAGATTAAAAATGAGAAAAATATGCTTCCTGTATCTTATGGTGCTATGCTTATGGAAAGTATGCTGGCTGTAATCGCATTGATCGCAGTTGCATCTTTCGCAGATGGAGAGGCAGCAGCACAGGGACTTACAACACAGCCACAGATTTTTGCAGGTGCGATTGCAAACTTCCTTGATGTGATTGGATTACCACATAGTCTGGTATTTACATTGATCAACCTTTCTGTATCAGCTTTTGCACTGACATCTCTTGATTCAGTTGCACGTATCGGAAGACTTTCATTCCAGGAATTCTTCATCGATGACGATACAGATATGAAGAATCTTTCACCATTTATGAAAGTGGTAACAAATAAATACTTCTCAACAATTATTACACTGGTACTTGCATATTTGCTTGCAAAAGTTGGTTATGCAGAGATTTGGCCATTGTTTGGTTCTGCAAACCAGTTGTTATCAGTACTTGCATTAATAGCTTGTGCAGTATTTTTGAAAAAGACAAAACGTCAGGGTGCTATGCTTTGGATTCCAATGGTATTCATGATGGCAGTAACATTTACAGCACTTGGAATGACAATCTACAAATTAAGTGGACAGTTTGTTGCAACAGGACTTAGTCTTGGAAACACATTGCAGTTAATCTTTGCAGTATTGCTCTTATTGCTTGGTGTGATTGTAACAATCCAGGGTATTAAGAAATTGACAGAGAAATAAATTTGGATTAAAAATGCTAGAAAAATAAAATAGCGATTTATAGAATTGTTCTAGAGGAATAGATAATTGACTTCTTAATTTAACTTATATGATTAAGAAGTTCGATTATCTATTTTTTATCTCAGTCGAGAAGACTCACTACTTGAAAGAGGTGGGAGTCTTCTCGACTTGAAATAGGAAAGTGCTTTCCTAATATATAAAAACGTATCGGAAGTATAAAAAAATTGTGAACATATGCTTTGCTCAACAAAAATATGATACAATACAAATATATATAAATATGTTTGTATTGTAATATTTTTGGACGATAATACACAGAAAGGAAATAATTGTATGGCAGGTTTTGTGCAGTTAAAAGACATTACAAAAGTATATAAGATGGGCGAAGTGGAGATACGTGCAGTGGATGGTATCTCATTTGAAATTGAAAAGGGAGAATTTGTAGTAATCGTGGGACCAAGTGGAGCCGGTAAGACAACTGTCTTGAATATTCTTGGGGGAATGGATACGGCATCTAGTGGACGGATTTTGGTAGATGGAGCGAATATTACAGGGTATAATGAGCGTCAGCTCACTTCATATCGAAGAGATGATATTGGATTTGTATTTCAGTTTTATAATCTGGTTCCGAATCTGACTGCAAAGGAGAATGTAGAGCTTGCACTTCAGATTTGTAAGGATCCACTGGATGCAAAGCAGGTATTATGCGAAGTTGGTCTGGGAGACAGACTGGATAATTTCCCGGCTCAGCTTTCCGGCGGAGAACAGCAGAGGGTATCAATTGCAAGAGCACTGGCGAAAAATCCAAAATTATTATTATGCGACGAGCCGACGGGAGCTTTGGATTATAATACAGGTAAGGCAATTTTAAAATTACTGCAGGATATGTGCAGAGAGAAAGGAATGACAGTGATCGTTATTACACACAACTCTGCACTGGCGCCAATGGCAGATCGTCTGATCAAAATTAAAAATGGAAAAGTCTCTTCTATGATAACGAATGAGAATCCAGTTTCAATTGATGAGATCGAATGGTAAAACAATAAAAGATGGAGAACAAGGATGAGTAAAAAAGCACTTAGAAAAGATTTTTATATGGAAATCCGAAAAAGTATGGGACGATTTCTGTCGATTTTCTTTATCGTCGCAATCGGAGTTGCATTTTTCTCAGGAATCCGATCTTCGGAGCCGGATATGCGATTGTCAGGGGATGCATATTTTGATGAGAAAAATCTTATGGATCTGCAAATAATCAGTACACTGGGGCTTACTCAGGATGATGTGGATGCCATCTGCCAGGTGAAGGGTATAAAAGACGTAGAAACCGGATACTCAACGGACGTACTTTGCAAGTCGGGAGACAGCCAGAAGGTTGTGCATATCATGTCACTGCTTCCAACAATGAATCAGGTTACTGTTGAGGAAGGCAGATTGCCAAAGGATACAAACGAATGTGTTCTGGATATTGATTATTATGAAGCAAATGGATACAAAATCGGGGATGAGATTACATTTTCTTCAGGAACAAAAGATGTGATTACCGATTCATTAAAATATGACACATATAAAATTGTTGGAACAGTAAGCAGTCCGACATATGTGTCTTTTGGGCGTGGAAATACGACAATTGGAACAGGAACAATCAATGGATTTGCCTGTGTATTGGAAGAGAGCTTTACTATGGATGCATATTCAGAAATTTATGCAACTGTGGAGGGAGCTAAGAAGTTAACAGCATTTACAAAAGAATATGATAATCGTGTAGATGAAGTTGAGAAGCGAATTGAGAAGATTAAGACAGAAAGAGAAAATGCAAGATATGAAGAAGTGTTAGATGAGGCAGAAACAAGAATGCAGCTGATGATGGCACAGACGTATCAGGTATTTATGAATGGTCAGGATGGATTGAAAAGTCTGGACGATGAGATGAGTCAGATTCCGAAGGCTAAATGGTATATTTATGACAGAGAGCATCTGGTAGAATACAGTGGTTATGGAGAAAATGCAGACCGTATGCGGGCTATCGGAAAGGTATTTCCGGTACTGTTCTTTTTGATGGCAGCACTTATCAGTCTGACAACGATGACACGTATGGTAGAAGAACAGCGGACGTTAATCGGAACGATGAAAGCACTGGGCTATTCGAAAGTTTCCATAGCGGGAAAATATATTGGATATGCATCGCTTGCAACAATCCTTGGATGTGTTTTCGGGGCATTGTTTGGAGAAAAAGTATTTCCGTATATTATTATCAAAGCGTATGGAATTATATATACGCATGTTCCGAATATTGAAGTTCCGTACAATTTGTATTATGCAGGAGTTGCATCAGCTGCAGCCGTATTTTGTGTACTTTTTGCAACAGTTACATCCTGTTATAAAGAGCTGCGAGAACAGGCAGCACAATTGATGCGTCCGCCGGCTCCAAAACAGGGAAAGAGGGTTCTGTTAGAAAGAATCCCATTTATATGGAAGCGTTTAAGTTTTACTTGGAAATCAACGGTCCGGAATCTGGTTCGTTATAAGAAGAGATTCTTTATGACATTGTTTGGAATCGGAGGCTGCATGGCGCTTCTATTGTTTGGATTTGGTCTGCATGATTCGATTGTAAATATCGGAATATTGCAGTACGAGGATCTGCAACTGTTTGATGCCGATCTAATTTTGAATGAAGAAGCGACAGATACCGCAAAGCAAGAGATTACAGACAGTCTGAAAAGTGATGGCCGGATCAAACATATTACACAGGCTTTGCAGCAACAAGTAACAATTAAGAAGGATGATACAGAAAAGGAAGTATATCTTACAGTGTTTGAGCCGGGAGAAGAGAATGATTCGCTGTTTGTCTATCAGAATCGTGTGACAAAAGAGCAATATAAATTGACAGATGACGGTGTGATACTGACAGAAAAAATCGCAGATAAGCTGGGAGTAAAACCAGGTGATTCATTTACAATTGAAAAGTCAGGCGAAGAAGATGTGACAGTGACGGTATCAGCAATATGTGAGAATTATATGCGGCATTATATGTATATGACGTCAAGGCTTTATGAACAGCTGTATGGTAAAGCTGTAAGCTATAATTCCATTTTCTATACAGTCAATGACGGGCAGATAGAAGTAGCAGAAGAAATCGGTGAGGAAGCACTGAAAAAAGATGGCGCATTAAGTGTCAGCTATACCAGGGATTATGAATCGCAGATAGAGGATATGCTGGGAAGTCTGAATATGGTTATTGTGGTTCTTGTGATTTCAGCGGGATTATTGGCATTTGTTGTATTGTATAATCTGAATAATATCAACATTACAGAACGTAAGCGAGAACTTGCAACTTTAAAAGTGCTGGGATTTTATCCAAAAGAAGTTGCAGAATATGTTTATCGTGAGAACATCCTGTTAACAGTGCTGGGTTCTGTTGTCGGGTGTGGACTTGGAAAAATACTACATCGTTTTATCATTGAAACAGTAGAGGTGGATTCAGCAATGTTTGGAAGAAATATTGATCTGAGCAGTTATATATTTGGATTTTTAATCACAATTGGTTTTTCAATGTTTGTAAATGGTGTAATGTATTTTAAGTTGAAAAAGATAGATATGGTAGAATCACTCAAGAGTGTTGAGTAAGTTCAAAGGAGATAGCAATAATGGAAAAAATGAAGATTCTTGTAGTAGATGATGAAAGCAGAATGAGAAAGTTGGTAAAAGATTTCCTGACAAGAGCAGGTTATCAAGTATTAGAAGCAGGAGATGGTATGGAAGCAATGGATTTATTTTACGAAGATAAAGATATTGCCCTGATCATTCTGGACGTTATGATGCCAAAGATGGACGGATGGCAGGTATGCCGGGAAGTCCGCGAGCATTCAAAAGTTCCGATCATTATGTTGACAGCCCGGTCGGAAGAGAGAGATGAGCTTCAAGGATTTGAACTGGGAGTAGACGAATACATTTCAAAGCCATTTAGTCCGAAAATCTTAGTAGCGAGAGTCGGAGCAATCTTAAGAAGAATAAATGGTACAGACATGTCAGACATTCTTGACGCAGGCGGAATTAAGATTGACAAGGCGGCGCACAGTGTTATGATCGATGATAAACCGATAGATTTAAGCTATAAGGAATTTGAGCTTCTAACTTATTTTGTGGAAAATCAGGGGATTGCACTTTCTAGAGAAAAAATATTAAATAATGTTTGGAATTATGATTATTTTGGGGATGCACGTACGATTGACACACATGTTAAGAAGCTGAGAAGTAAGCTTGGTGATAAGGGAGAGTATATTAAAACAATCTGGGGAATGGGATATAAATTCGAGGTAGAAAAATGAAATACTCAATTAAACGTCAGATGTTAGCATTGTTCACAGGAGCAGTAGCACTTGTTATTGTGATGATGTTTATCATCAATTCCAGCTTCATGGAGAGATTTTTTATACAAAATAAAAAAATCGAGATGGTCGAGCTTTACGAAACCTTAGATAAAACAGCAAAGAAGGGTGATATCAATTCGGTTGAGATACAGGAAGAGCTTCAGAGGCAGTGTGAGAGAAAGAATTGTGCAGTACTTGTGATCAATTCAGGCTCAGATATTACATTTAACACAGAGCAGGAAAGGAAAGGGCGTCTGTTTACGCGTTTGATCGGATATATCGTAGGAAAAGATATCGGACGGGTCCTGGAAGAAAGGGATTCCTACAAAATATACAAGGTCCAGGATCAGGGACGAGGAGAAGAATATATGGATATGGTCGGACAGTTGGCTGACGAGTCTATTTTTATTATCCGAAGTCCTTATGGAAGTATTTACGATACCGTAAATTCGACGAATAAGTTTCTGATCTGTGGTGGTGGTGTTACGGTATTATGTGGGCTGCTCTTTGTATGGTTTTTTTCACAAAAGATTACAAAGCCAATCATGGAGCTTGCTGAACTGTCACAGCGCATGGCAAATCTGGATTTTAATGCAAAGTATACAAGTGGCGGTGAAAATGAAATCGGAATTCTAGGCGGAAACTTTAACCTGATGTCGAAACGTCTGGAAGAAACAATCACAGAATTGAAGCGGGCAAATAATCAATTACAAAAAGATATTGAACAAAAAGAAAAGATTGAAGATATGAGAAATGAATTTCTTGGAAATGTTTCTCATGAATTAAAAACTCCGATTGCATTGATCCAAGGTTATGCGGAAGGATTGAGGGATGGAATTACAGAAGATCCGGAAAGCATGGAATTCTATTGCGATGTTATTATAGACGAGGCTAACAAGATGAATCAGATGGTAAAAAATCTGTTGACTTTAAATCAACTGGAATTTGGCGATGAAGATTTGGAAATCACACGATTTAATCTTGTAGGGTTGATTCGCGGTGTTCTGGCAAGCTGTGAGATTTTGCTTCAACAGGCAGAAGCAGAAGTCGATTGCGTGACGGAAGAAGAGGTTTACGTTTGGGCAGATGAGTTCAAAACAGAGCAGGTATTTAGAAATTACTTGACAAATGCTATTCATCACGTAGACAATGAGAAGAGAATCGAGATTCGTATCATACCGCAGGGAGATACAGTAAGAGTTACCGTATTTAATAGTGGAAAGCCGATACCGGAGGAAGATATTGCAAAATTATGGGATAAATTCTATAAAGTAGACAAGGCGCATACAAGAGAATATGGTGGAAATGGAATCGGCTTGTCGATTGTGAAAGCAATTATGGAGTCATTCCACCAGCAATATGGTGTGAAGAACTATGATAACGGAGTTGAATTCTGGTTTGAGCTTGATTCGAAAACATCAAAATGTGATAGTAAGGTACAGGGAGAAGAGACATGATAGCGATTATTGATTATGATGCAGGTAATATCAAAAGCGTAGAGAAGGCATTATTGTATCTGGGACAGGAAGTGAAGATCACAAGTGCTCCATCTGAAATTTTAAGCGCAGATAAAGTGATACTTCCGGGAGTCGGTGCATTTGGAGATGCAATGGAGAAGTTGAAAGAACGACATTTGGATGATGTAATTCGTAAAGTCACAGAAAAAGGGACTCCGTTTTTAGGCATTTGTCTTGGACTCCAGCTTTTGTTTGAACGAAGCGATGAAGCCAAGGGCGTGGAAGGACTTGGAATTTTAGAAGGAGAGATTTGTAGAATCCCGGCTTGTGAAGGTTTAAAGATTCCACATATGGGATGGAATTCGCTACATCTTGAACATAATGGTCGTTTATTTAAAAATGTTGATGAACAGGCCTATGTTTATTTCGTTCATTCCTACTATCTGAAAGCGAAAGATGAGAATATTGTTAAGGCATCAACAGAATATGGTGTACACATCCATGCTTCTGTAGAAAAAGGAAATATTTTTGCATGCCAGTTCCATCCGGAAAAGAGCAGTGAGGTTGGATTACAGATACTGAAGAATTTCGTGGAATTGGAGGAAAGATAGATGTTTACAAAAAGAATTATTCCATGTTTGGATGTACATGCAGGCCGAGTTGTAAAAGGTGTTAATTTTGTGGATTTAAAAGATGCCGGAGATCCGGTAGAAATTGCAAAAGCCTACGATCAGGCAGGTGCAGATGAACTTGTGTTTTTGGATATTACGGCATCTTCTGACGGAAGAAATACGGTCGTTGATATGGTGCGTAAAGTTGCAGAGTGCGTATTTATTCCATTTACAGTTGGCGGAGGCATCCGCACAGTAGAGGACTTCAAAGTATTGCTTCGCGAAGGTGCAGATAAGATTTCTATCAACTCTTCTGCAATCAATAACCCACAGCTGATCGCAGATGCAGCAGAGAAGTTTGGAAGTCAGTGTGTTGTTGTGGCTATCGATGCAAAAAAAAGGGCAGACGGAAGTGGATGGAATATTTATAAGAATGGCGGAAGAGTCGATGTTGGAATCGATGCTATAGAGTGGGCAAAGAAAGTGGAAAAGCTTGGAGCAGGAGAAATTCTTTTGACTAGTATGGATTGTGACGGAACAAAAGCCGGGTATGATCTGGAACTGACGAGAGCAATTGCAGACAGTGTTTCTATTCCGGTCATTGCATCCGGAGGAGCGGGAACGCTGGAGCATTTTAAAGAAGCTTTGACAGAAGGCGGGGCTGATGCAGCATTGGCAGCATCATTGTTCCATTATAAAGAATTAGAAATAAAAGAAGTAAAGAACTATTTACAGCATGAAGGTGTATCAGTTCGATTATAGGAAAAAGGAGAAGTCATGTCGGGAATTAATGGAGACTGGTATGAGGCTCTTAAAGAAGAGTTCAAAAAACCTTATTACAAAAAATTATATGATACAGTAAATGCAGAATATCACACAAGAAAAATATTTCCACCTGCACAGGATATTTTCAATGCATTTCACCTGACACCATTAAAAGATGTAAAGGTGGTAATTTTGGGACAAGACCCATATCATAATGATGGACAGGCACATGGGCTTAGTTTTTCAGTACAGAAGGGGGTAGATATTCCACCTTCACTGGTAAATATTTATAAAGAATTACATGATGATCTGGGATGCACAATTCCAAATCATGGTTGTCTGGAAAAATGGGCAAAACAAGGTGTTTTGATGTTGAATACAGTGTTGACGGTTCGTGCACATCAGGCTAATTCACATCGTGGAATTGGCTGGGAGGAATTTACGGATGCGGCAATTATGGCATTAAATAACCAGGACAGACCAATTGTGTTTATTCTTTGGGGTGCGCCGGCACAGAGAAAGGAGAAGATGTTGACAAATCCGCAGCATTTGATTCTGAAAGCACCACATCCAAGCCCATTAGCTGCATATAGAGGATTTTTCGGAAGCAGACCATTTAGTCAGACAAATGAATTTTTGAAAGCACATGGGATTGAACCGATTGACTGGCAGATTGATTAGAAAATACAATAAGAAGAAAGAGACTATGCTGTGAGTTGGTATAGTCTCTTTTTTTAAGAAAAAATTAAAGAAAAAATAAACAAAAAAAGAGAACAGATATAGTATAATAATACGTATGCAGAAGGGAGGGCATTTGGTGAAAAAGGTTATAGAAGTAAAAAATTTATATAAATTGTACCGGGTCGGTGATTCGATAGTCCGAGCATTAAATGGTGTGGATTTTGACATTTACGAAGGTGAATTTTGTGCAATCGTCGGAACATCCGGCTCAGGTAAATCAACATTATTAAATATGCTGGCTGGATTAGAAAAGCCGACAAAAGGTGAAGTGATCATTGCCGGACGGCATATAGAAAAATTAAACGAAGATGGTCTGGTCAGTTTCAGACGTGATCATGTCGGATTTATTTTTCAGTCCTTTCATCTTATCAGTACAATGAATGCGGTGGAAAATGTAGCTTTGCCACTAAGCTTTCGGGGCGTTCCTAAAAAAGAGAGATTAAAAAAGGCGGATAAGATGTTGGATTTGGTTAATTTGAAAAAACAAAAGAAACATATGCCGAATCAGATGTCCGGAGGACAGCAGCAGAGAGTTGGTGTTGCAAGAGCATTGGTCGTAGACCCGGAAATCATTTTTGCAGATGAGCCGACAGGAAACCTAGATTCACATACTTCGGAAGAAGTTATGGCATTGATGCAGAATGTAGTCCGTAAACAGAAGAAAACACTGGTTATGGTAACGCATGACAATCATCTTGCGACATATGCTGACCGAGTATTTCATATTATAGATGGAAAAATTGTGAAAATAGAAGATAATCGAAACAAAAATGTGAATAACTTAGTCCAGAATGAAAAAGAAAGTGAAAAAATAAAAGCAGAGATAGCAGGAAAATAATCAGGGGAGGATAACAGGTAATGAGACATTGGAAAAAAGCAACAGGGGTGATATTGAGTCTGGCAATGCTGACAGCAATGGCACCAATAAGCTTCGCGCAGGATAACAAAGCAGCTTCAAATGTAAATGTGGCAGGAGAAAGTGGAAACGAGAATCCGTCAGCCATATCCAGAAGCTCAAGTGAGACACCAATTCCCAAAATTCGTCTGTCGGTAGGAAAAGGACAGTCTACACCAAATTATAATGCAGAGCAAAAGGTAGAATTAACAGTAAAAATTGTAAATGAAGGAAGCTGTGATGCAAACAATGTGAAAATTTCTCCGGTAATTGATAATGCATCTGATTTCCCTTTCAAAATTGAAAATATGAATGAGGAAAAGACAATTGAACAGATTAAGGCGGGAGAGTCTGCGGAAGCAACATGGAATTTTTCAGTCAGAGCTGATGTAGAGACAAAATCTTATAAAACACCATTTCAGATTACATACGATGATGGGACAAATATTTACGAAACAAATAAATACATTTATGTGAATACAACTGCAAAGAAAACTGCTGATACACCAAAAGCTGATCCGACACCGACTCCGGATACAACGCAGAATGTATCCGGCGATGCAGGTCAGGCAATTTATGATGCAGGTGGAATCTCAAACAGTGACCCGATTGCAACAGGAGGTTCAGATAAAAGCCAGAGTGTGCCACGTGTGATCGTGACTGGATTTTCAACGAATCCGGAAAATGTGAATGCCGGAAGCGATTTTAAATTGACAGTACATGTAAAGAACACATCAAAGACAACAGCAGTTTCCAATTTATTGTTTGATATGCAGGCTCCATCGGCCGGAACGGACGCAGCCGCAGAAGCACCTGCATTTCTTCCGTCATCTGGTTCCAGCACGATTTATCTGGAATCTATTCCGGCGGGAGAAACAAGAGATATTTCAATTGATTTGAATGCAAGAGCAGATTTGGTGCAAAAGCCATACAGTATTGCAATGTTCATGAAATACGAGGATGGCAATGCAGCACAGTACGAAGCTTCTTCAAGTCTTGCAATTCCGGTCAAACAGGCTGCAAGATTTGAATTCAGTGATATTGAATTGTCACCGGACAGCATTCAGGTAGGAGAAGAAGCAAATTTAACATGCAATATTTATAATACAGGACGAATCAAGCTTTATAATGTTAAAATCAAATTTTCAGGAGACGGAATCAGCGGGAAAGATGTATTTGTAGGAAATGTTGATTCTGGTGCAACAGGAACAATCGACGGTATGTTAATGGGAGAATCAGAAGTGCCGGCGGGAAGCAAGTGTAAAATGACAATGACATATGAAGATGAATCAGGAAAATCATTTACTGCAGAAAAAGAATTTGAAATGGAAGTTACTCCTGTGATGGATGACGATGATACAACGATGGTAGGAGCGGTGGAGGAAGAAGAAAAAAGCACGCCGATCATCCCAATCGTAGTTGTGGTAATCGTGGCATTAGTAGTGATAGCAGTGCTTGTTGTTCGTAAAAAGAAGAAAAAACAATTGGCTTTGGAAGAGGAGGATTTAGTAGATGAGGTGGATCGATTTACTGAGGATGAGTAGCAGTAATCTCCGACGAAGAAAACTGCGAAGCATTCTTACGATTCTTGGTGTAGTGATCGGAACCGCTTCAATTGTTGTAATGATTTCTCTTGGTCTTGGGATGCAGCAATCCTTGTATCGTGAGATTGAGCAGTCTGGCGGTATGACTGCAGTGACTGTGACAGGAAAAGATGTGGGCAGTCAGATGTATTATTATTCTGACAGTGGATCAGATCAGGAAGCATCAAAATATGTGACGGATGAAACAATAGAAAAGCTGTCAAAATTAGAGCATGTAAAGAGTGCATCGCCGGTTTTATTAATGAACTCAATTATAATGACAGGAAAATATTACGGTAACATTCAGTTGACAGGGATGACTCCGGAAGCATTAAAAGAGCAAAATATAAGTCTTGTAGAAGGAGGTAGATTACCAAAAACAGACGGTTCGGAATTAGAGTTGGTATTTGGAAACCTTGCAACAGAAAATCTAATGGAAAAGGGAACCGACAAAGGATATTGGGAAACAGGGGTGATGCCTGAGGTCGATGTGATGAAAGCGCAGATGTTTCTTGTATTAGATTCTGATGCGTATTATAACACACTGCATAATACAGGAGGCACAGCAATATCAACGGAGAATTCCTCTTCTGCAAGTACAGGAGGAACAACTCCTACAAAGGCTCCTAAAAAATATGTAGTACACGCAAGTGGTCGTGTCACAGGCGATGAAAATACATATAATGCACATTCTTACAATGTATATTGTGATATTACAACCTTAAAAAATATGTTGAAAAAAGAATATGCAGGCCGTGCAATACCTGGACAGCCTACTACAAAAAGCGGAAAACCATACAAATTCTTTGCGTACACAAATGCAATGGTTCAGGTAGATGACATTGATAATGTAGATGTTGTAGCATCTGAAATCCAGAATCTGGGCTATAAAGTAACAACAAACGCAGAATATGTAAAAAGTATGCAAAAACAGTTTGCAATGATCCAGGCTGTGCTGGGAGGCATTGGAGCGGTATCCTTATTTGTGGCAGCAATTGGAATCATGAATACAATGATGATGTCAATTTATGAGCGAACAAAAGAAATCGGAGTAATAAAAGTACTCGGATGCAGCTTGAAGAATATAAAGCAAATGTTTTTACTTGAGGCAGCATTTATTGGCTTTATCGGAGGCGTGGTAGGAAATCTGTTGAGTTTTTTGATGTCATTTATTATCAATACACTTACCGGAAACGGAAGTGCAATGGGATTAGATGGAAATATTTCCTATATACCGCCCTGGCTGGTTATTGCTTCCATGGCATTTGCGGTGTTGATAGGAATGGTGGCGGGATATTTTCCGGCACTTAGGGCGATGAAATTAAGTCCGCTGGCGGCGATTAGAAATGAATAGGATTGCTATTTAGTTCATTAAGTGGCAATACGTTCCTTACAAAAAATTGATATAAGAATTCTTGCTCAGATTCCATGAGCGGGTAACACATAAGAGCGTAAATTTTTGCTAAAAGCAAATGAATTTGAACTCAAACTTGCTGCTACGCAGCTTCAAACACGTTCGTTCAAATCCATTAACGCAAAAGTTTACGCTCTAAGTGTCACCAGCGCCCATTTCATATTCGCTCGAATTTCTTATATCAATTTTTTTGTAAGTAATGTATTGGCTCAAGTTGTGAAGTAAATAGAACGCAAAGGATATTGTGTGAAAGGTATTTGCGATAGTGGATTTTCGGGGATTGAAGATGCAAAATTTTGATGTGAAGTATCCGCAAAGCATTGAAAGAGCAAGTAGGATGTGTAATTTTACTGGGGAGCATCTTCACGTTATCGAAAATGTGGGATGTAGATGCAAAATTTGCAAAGGGAGTATCTTTAAATCCCAGAAAAGGCAAGATGCAGATGCAATTGTACATGACAGGCAGGCTTAAAAGTATCTGCAAGTTCGAAGAAAAGCAAGTTGCAGATACATTGATTCTAAAAAGAGCATCTGCAACAATGAATATCAAAGCCTTGTAGATACATCGGTCTAAAAAAGAGCATCTGCAATAACGAATATCAAGGGCTTGCAGATACATCAGTTGTCAAAAAAGCATCTGCGACAGCAAATAACCCCAGGATATAGATACATCAGATCCCAGAAAAGTAAATCCTTCATCATTCCACCTATTTCAATTACGATACACCACAAAGCAAGAAAAGACTATGCAATCCAGCGAATTGGAGTCGGGCTTGCCCGACGAAGCTGAGCAGGAGTGCATAGTCTTTTTCCTGCGTGTGGGCTGTCGTGAACTAAACAGCAACCTACTCCTCAATAATCTGTATCTCAAGATAATCAAAATCAATCGAATCTACAAAATTATCTTGATAAAATCGAGCTTTATCATGTCTTTTAAAATCAGCAATCGTGGAGTCGAGCCAGATTGGTTTGCTTAGATCAAATTCATAACAGATCTCGTCGAGTGCATGAAAAATTTTATGTGTTCGTGTATCATCTGTGTCATCGCAAATAACAGTATCGCGAAGCAGACGGTTGTCTTTAAATTCTTTCCCCCATAAACGGAACATAGTGATTTCCTCCTGTTAATTAATATGTGAATATTTTCTGGAAAAATTTGTGTTACAGAATTTCAAAAGTAGTTCAAGTATAGCATTGAAAAAGCAAAATGTCGATGATAGAATATGATGATAACGTAAATAAAATTCATAAGAATTTGTATGAAATGAGCTGAAGGGAATTCGAAGATGAAAAAAACATTGGATCGTATTTTTATTGATGGATTAAGTGGCATGGCACATGGATTGTTTGCAACGTTGATTATTGGGACGATTATACAGCAGATTGGAGCTATGGTGACTGGTAATACGGGGGCATGGATCGTTCTGATAGGAAAGGTCGCAGCAGCAATGACAGGCGCAGGAATTGGTGTTGGAGTCGCAAGAAAATTTGAAGCAAGTCAGCTGGTTGTAGTGTCAGCAGCGACAGCAGGTATGGTAGGTGCATTTGCCGGTAAGATTTTATCGGGAGAGATTTTGCAGAATGGGGCAATCGTGTTAGCGGGACCGGGCGAGCCGCTGGGAGCATTTGTTGCTGCTTATCTAGCTGTTGAAGTAGGAATTTTAATTGCGGGAAAGACAAAGCTTGATATATTGATCACACCGATTGTTACCATCGGTGTCGGTTCGGCGGTAGGAATTTTTGTGGGATCTCCGATCTCAAAATTCATGGCATGGATCGGTTCTCTGATCAACTGGGGGACAGAACAGCAGCCATTAATCATGGGAATTGTGGTTTCTGTATTGATGGGAATGGTTTTGACACTTCCAATCAGTTCAGCTGCAATCGGAATTGTATTGAATTTATCAGGTCTGGCAGCTGGTGCGGCAACGATAGGATGTTGCTGTAATATGGTTGGCTTTGCAGTTGCAAGTTTTCGTGAAAATGGATTTGGAGGTTTATTTGCACAGGGAATCGGAACATCGATGCTACAGGTTCCGAATATTGTGAAACGACCGGTGATTTGGCTTCCTGCAATATTATCCAGTGCAATTTTAGGACCGGTCGGAACCATGTTTTTGCATATGACTAATAATGCAACTGGGTCGGGGATGGGAACAGCCGGATTAGTGGGTCAGATTATGACCTGGCAGGTTATGACGCAGACGGAAGAACCGATGATAGTCATGATTAAAATGGTGACAATCCAGATTGTTCTGCCGGCACTTTTGACATTACTTTTTTCTGAGTATATGCGAAAGAAAAAGTGGATTCGTTATGGAGACATGAAACTGGATTTGTAGGCTGGACTATGCTATACTAAAGTATATATACTGTTTCTTAAAAATTGACAGAAATAGTGAATGGGGAAAGAAATATATTTATGAAGGAGAACGATGTCGAATGCAGGATGCAATTAAAAATTATGAGGATGTAGATAGTTGGAAGACTGTTATCTTTCTGTACAATGCAGCATTAAAAGAAGTGGGGACAAAGTTAGAAATTCTCAATGATGAGTTTCAGCATGTGCATAAATATAATCCGATTGAGCATATCAAGACGAGGGTGAAAACTCCGGAAAGTATTGTAAAAAAGTTGAAACGATATGGATATGAAACATCGATTGAGAATATGGTAAAGTATATCAATGATATTGCAGGAGTAAGGCTGATCTGTTCATTTACATCTGATATTTACAGATTAGCAGAGATGATAGGTAATCAAAGCGACCTGAAAGTGCTGACAATCAAGGATTATATAAAAAAACCGAAGGAAAGCGGATATAAGAGTTATCATATGCTGGTATCTGTTCCAATCTTTTTATCAGATAGCGTGGTTGATACGAAAGTAGAAATTCAGATTCGAACGATTGCAATGGACTTCTGGGCCAGTCTGGAACATAAGATTTACTACAAATTTGAAGGAATGGCACCGGAATATATAAGCAGGGATTTAAGAGAATGTGCACAGATGGTATCAGAGCTGGACGATAAGATGTTATCGCTCAATGAAGCAATTCAAGCGTGTCTGGAGCAGCAGGAAGGGGTACAAAAGACAGAGAGTGTTGCCAGTGTGGCGGAACATTTATTAGGAAAGAGAGAAATGTAGTCAGGTGACATTTTATAGCGGCGAGAAGTAACGTGTGCAATTGAAAAATAAAGGGGTAAGAATGACAAAAGAAGTAAAAAGTAAGCTGATCGAAATAGGAGCAGGCCTGGTTCTTTACTTGAATGCACTTTTTGCGGTAAAGCAATGGAATACAGATAGCAGAGTGGAATTGATGTTGTACATTTTTGCATATATTGTACTTTCAGTAAAGATAGTGTGGCAGACCTTTTATAATATAAAACATAAAAAACTTTTTGATGAAAATCTTCTGATGTTGGTTGCAACAATAGGAGCCATGTTTGTTGGGCGATATCGTGAGGCTGTTGCGGCCGTACTATTTTATCAGGTGGGAAATCTGGTAGAGGCTATTTCTCTGCAAAGAACAAAAAAATCAATTGCCAAATTTATGGATATCCGGCCGTCACATGCAAACTTAAAGATTGCAGGTGGAACAAGAACGGTTTCGCCTGTCGAATTGATACCGGGGAATGTAATCGTGGTTAAACCGGGAGAGAGGATTCCGGTGGACGCAACAGTTACACAGGGCGTAAGTATGATAGATACAAAAGCGTTGACTGGCGAGGCAGAACCAAGAGAAGTGAAGATAGGAAGCAAGCTTTTTAGCGGAAGTATCAATCTAAGCGGAATGATCGAGGCGAGAGTTTCGAAAGTTTATGAGGAATCTATGGCAGCGAAGATTATGAACTTGGTTGAAGCGGCAAATAATAAAAAAGCAGAAACAGAAAAGCTTGCTGATCGATTTACGAGATACTATACACCAATCGTAATACTGATGGGAATTTTAGTCATGATACTTCCGCCAATGATGTTTGCGGGTCAGGATAGACATGTTTGGATTTATCGAGGATTGATTTTTCTGGTAGCTGCATGTCCATGTGGTCTGTTAGTATCGGTTCCACTTGCATTTTTAGGTGGAATCGGAGCAGCATCCAGACAAGGTGTATTGATCAAAGGAAGTAATTATCTGGAAGCTTTATCGCAGACAGAAACATTTGTGTTTGATAAGACAGGAACTTTGACGGAAGGTGTATTTACTGTCAAAGAGATTTGTCCGCGAGGAATGTCTGAACAGAAGTTACTGGAGCTTGCCGCATATGGGGAGGTTCATTCAAATCATCCAATCGCACAGTCATTAAGGGAGGCCTATGGAAAAACAATTGATACAGCAAGAGTTTCTCATACAAGAGAATATTCTGGCTTTGGAGTGGAATCAATTGTAGATGGACAAGTTGTCTTTGCCGGAAATGCAAAATATATGAATAAGCAAGGCTTTTATTATCAGCCGGTATCGGATATCGGAACAGCGGTTCATATAGCGGTGGATGGAGAATATGCAGGATATATTTTAATCTCGGATATTATTCGACCAGGTGTGAAAAAGATGGTACGATGGCTTGACAGACATCAGATTGAGTCCGTTATGTTGACAGGTGACAATGACAGAGTGGCAGAAGATGTTGCCAAAAAAGTAGGAATCCACTCTGTGTTTGCAAATTTAATGCCGGAAGACAAAGTAGAACAGTTAGAAGACTTTATGGAAAGCCGGATTGAAGAGGAAAAACTTGCGTTTGTCGGGGATGGAATCAATGACGCGCCGGTTCTTGCACGTGCTGATATCGGAATTGCCATGGGAGGACTGGGAGCAGATGCAGCACTTGAAGCTGCAGATATTATTTTGATGGAAGATGAGCCGATTAAAATTGTAAATGCCATTCGAATTTCCAAAGGGACAATTCGGGCAGTGAAGCAGAATATGATTTTTGCAATCGGCATGAAAGTATATTTGCTGGTGCTGGCATTATTTGGTTATGTATCTATGGAGAATGCCATCATTGCGGATGTCGGTGTAATGTTATTAAATATTTTAAATTCATTCTGGATATTGAAATATCCGGAATAAAGACGAAAATGGAGAATGAAAATGAAGAATCAAATGCAATTTATTCGAAACTGTGGATTGGTGATTTTGACAATGTCTTGTTTACTTACAGGATGTTCAAATGCAGGAAAAGCAGGAATAAAAGCAATGGAAAAGGAAGATTATAAAGAAGCGGTTACTCAGTTTACACAGGCTGCAAGTACAGCAGAGGCGAAAGGAAAGAAAGAGGATGCTGCGGAAGCTTATCGCGGACTGGGAATGGCATATTATGAATTAAAAGAGTATGATAAAGTCCTGGAAAGTATGCAGAAAGCGTTAGATGACGGAGTTCAGAGAACTGCCGAGCTTTACAATATTATGGGAGTATCTGCAATGCAGCAGGAGGATTATGAATCTGCATTAAAATATTTTGATGAAGGAATTTCATATGCACAGTCAAAGGATGCGGTAAATGCATCGAAATCAAAAAAAGAAGTTGATTATTCTGATCTTATACAGGAGATGAGATACAATCAGGTTGTGTGTTATGAAAAACAGGAAAACTGGGAAGAAGCTAAGAATGCGGCAAATGAGTATATTGCAGACTACCCGAATGACAAGGATATAGAAAAAGAAGTAGAATTTTTGGAGACAAGATAGTTTATGACGATGTATGAGTTAAAAGAAGCCGAAGAAAAAGTGATTTTGGTTGGAGTTCAGTTAAATGAAAACGAACCGGCAGAAGAGTCATTGGATGAGCTTGGCGAACTGGCAAAAACAGCAGGAGCTGAAGTTGTGGGAAGAATGATACAAAGCAGAGAGTATATTCATCCGGCAACTTATATAGGAAAAGGAAAAATAACCGAACTCAAAGAACTGTTGTGGGAAACAGATGCCACAGGAATTATTTGTGATGATGAACTGACATCTGTGCAATTAAAAAATCTGGAACAGGAGTTAGGGTGTAAAATCATTGATCGTACGCTATTGATCCTGGATATTTTTGCAGCAAGAGCAGTATCAAGTGAAGGTAAGATACAGGTAGAACTTGCACAATTAAAATATAGAGCATCCCGTCTGATCGGACTTGGAAATTCACTATCCAGACTTGGAGGCGGAATAGGTACAAGAGGTCCCGGAGAGAAAAAACTGGAGATGGACAGGCGTTTGATCAGAGAACGAATCAGCAGATTAAAAAAAGAACTGCGCGAGGTGGAACAGCACCGTGAATTGATTCGGACACAGCGTAAGGATTCTAATCTGAAAGTGGCAGCCCTTGTGGGATATACTTCAGCAGGAAAGAGTAGTTTGGAGAATGCACTGACCGGGGCAGGAATTTTAGAAGATGCCATGCTTTTCTCAACATTGGATACAACGACCAGAGCATTAGAGCTGGAAGGAAAACAACAGGTACTTTTGACGGATACCGTAGGTTTTATCCGCAAATTGCCACATCATTTGATAGAGGCATTTAAAAGTACTTTGGAAGAGGCAAAATATGCAGATATTATAATTCATGTTGTAGATACTTCAAACCCTCAGATGGATACACAGATGTATGTAGTATATGATACACTGCGTCAGTTAGGCGTAGAGGGAAAGCCTATTATTACACTGTTTAATAAGCAGGATAAATTGGAATCACCACAAATGTTTCGCGATCTGCATGCAGACTATACATTTGCAGTGTCAGCAAAGACCGGACAGGGACTGGATGAACTGAAAGGTGCATTGCTTGATATCATCCGGCAGGATCAGATTTATGTGGAACGATTGTATGATTTTTCTGAAGCCGGTAAAATTCAATTGATTCGAAAACATGGGCAGCTTTTAGAAGAGGAGTATGTTGCAGAAGGAATTGCAGTAAAGGCATATGTACCGAAGTCGATTTATGGAAGAATATAAGCAGAGGTTAAAATAGTAAAAAGGATGACAATATACACTACAAAAAAGTGGAGATTGTCATCCTTTATGTTTTATCTCAGTCGAGAAGACTCCCACCACTTCAGGTGGTGAGTAATAGCAAATTTGATTTAGAGTAACAAAAGCATGGGTTATTCTAAGAAAGGTTTTCCGGGGCTCTTTGGATAGCTGCCCATAGAGACGAGAAGCTGTAAACCAATATCACGGGCTGTCAGTACTGCATTTTTTACAGCACTGGCATCACCGGTCACAGCAACAATCACTTCATTGGAATGACTGGTTCCACGATCTGGAGTCATATATTTTACAATCTCTACAGAAGCAGATTTAACAGCTAAATCAGCCATAACCATTCCAATTGCAGCAGGAGAACCACAGAAAAAGCCAAAAGGTTTTCCGATTGGTGCATCAAAAGCAAGATTCAGAGCCTGGTCTGCATTTGCAGAGAAGGTAAATTCCAAATGTCCGGCATCGCTGATATAAAGTTCTCCGGCATATTTTTCAGTGTATTCGAGTGCAATTTCTACAGCACGACGGACATCTGAAACGTTGTCTCCGCCGATGATAATGTAGTTACCATGTCCGCCCCAGCCTTTTGTGTCACGTGGTAGTTCAATGGATACGATTTCAGTGTTTGTAGATTTAACTGCTTCGTCGACAGCGTTAATCTGTCCGGCAGCACCGGTACGAGAGCTGAGAAGACCTAAGCTTCGGTATGTTTTTTTAAAATTCATTTGTTTCAAAAGCATCGGATCAACTCCGGGAATGACCAGTCCAATTGTATCTAATACAGTTGTTCCGACAAATTCTGTCATAGAACAGTTCATAGATATTTTTTCTATTTCATGTACGTTAATCATAATGTATCTCCAATCATAAATTCATTTGAATTAAATAAATCCGCCGTCCAGTCCGATAATCTGTCCGGTTAAATAATTATGGTTTTCAGAAAGGTCAAATGCCAGCTGACCGACTTCCGCTGCGGTTCCGAAACGCCCGGCAGGAATTTCTTCAGAGAGATTCTGGCGCTCTTCATCTGAAAATACAGCATTCATTTCTGTATCGATCACTCCGCATGCGATAGCATTGACCTGGATATTACTTGGGGCCAGTTCTTTTGCAAGGGCCATTGTAAGCCCATTCATCCCAGCCTTTGTGGCAGAATAGGCGGCTTCGCAGGAAGCTCCGACTCTTCCCCACATAGAGGAAATGTTGATGATCTTTCCCTTTTTTTGCCGGACCATGTAAGGAATTGCAGCACGGGAACAATAAAAAGAAGAAGAAAGATTTGTATTTAAAATACGCGTCCATTCTTCGTTGCTCATATCTGTTAACAATCCCACATAAGAAATACCGGCATTGTTGATAAGTACATCCAATCCGGGAGCAATGGTGGAAATCTTTTCAAAAATCGCTCGTACAGTATCAGGATTGCCGACATCACCGGGAACTAAGGTGCAAGTTCCGCCTTGCTGAGTAATAGAATCAGCAACCTTTTGAAGTGCATCGATTGATTTATTACAATTTAAAAATACATGATAACCATGTGCTGCGAAAGTGAAAGCACAGGCAGCACCAATTCCGCGGGATGCACCGGTTATCAAAACATGTTTTTTGTGCATAAAACTTACCTCACTTTTGTCTTTATTATAACGGATTTGTATATAGAAAAGCAAACATCATTTGCTTTTTTCGTTGAGTATCAAAATTAATTATGATATCATTTTCTATAGAAGTCAAAGAAAAGTAAGAGTTCTATATTCGAGGAGGAAAAAAGATGCTGGATGAAGCGATTTTATTTGCAACGAAAGCACATGAAGGACAATTTCGAAAAGGAACAAAGAAACCTTATATCGTGCACCCGTTAGAAGTAAAAGACATTGTGATGACAATGACAGAAGATGAAGAAATCATCTGTGCTGCAGTGCTTCACGATACAATAGAGGATTGCAAAGATGTATCGGAGAAAACAATTTGTACACAGTTTGGTGAAAGAGTTGCAAAGCTGGTAGTGGGTGAGAGCGAAGATAAGACAAGAACATGGGTAGAAAGAAAGTCAGCTACCATTGAACATTTAAAAAATGCATCTGAGGAATTACAGATGATTGGTCTGGCAGATAAATTATCTAATCTGAGGGACATTAACAGAGATTATCCGATATTCGGAGAAGAATTGTGGCTGCGGTTCCGTATGAAAAATAAGGATGCTATGGGATGGTATTATAAAAATATCCGAGACGTTTTAAGACCAGGCTTTGAAGGGCAGGAGGCGTATGCGGAATATTCTCAGTTGGTCGACAAAATTTTTGGGAAAGAACCTGCTGATGAATCGTGGAGAGAGCAATAGAAAGAAGGATTTGGTTATGGGAAAAACAAAAGTAATCTGTTTTGCAAATAATAAAGGGGGAAGCGGAAAGTCAACTACTTGTGCCAATGTAGGATATGGTCTGACACAGCTTGGGAAAAAAGTCCTTCTGATTGATGGAGATATGCAGTTGAATCTTTCACTGTCATTATTTGACGAGGATAAAGTACTTGCATTTGCTCAGAGTGATAAGAACTTATATGAAGGGATTCGAAAACAAGCTGATTTGACAGATTATATCGTGAAGTCGGACTTTGAAAATCTGGACTTAATCCCATCTTCAACACTGATGAGTTCGATTGAGTATGAACTTTTTACAAAATGGCAGAGAGAATACATTTTAAAGAAAGGCATTTCTAAAATTGTAGAGAAAGAATTATATGACTACATTTTAATCGATGCACCACCGACACTTGGCGGATGGGTGATGAATATTTTATGTGCATCGGACGAGGTGATAATTCCGGTAGAATCTACACCTTGGGGATTATTCGGATTAGGAAATATGTTCGAATTTTTAGAAGAGGTCAAACAAATTGCACCGGATTTACAAATTGGAGGCGTGCTGATCACAAAAGTAGATACAAGAAAGAGCTATTTTAAACAGACATTAGAAGTGTTGCAGGATTTGGAAAATGTCAGAGTGTTTGATACATATATTCGAGTAGACAGTACTGTAGAATGGTCTCAGGATGATCATAGACCAATCATGGCTTACAAAAAAAGCAGTCGCAGTGCAAAAGAGTATATGGCACTGACGGAGGAAATTGCAGGATGCACAAAGAACTGATCGATGCGCTTTCTGTCATTACAGAAGAAGAACAGCGCATTTTGAATGAACAGAAGGGAATAGATCGAGGGCTCTATACGGGGAAAAAAGAGCTGGTTATTGACAGCGAAAAGCTTTTGCAAAAAGGGAAGCTGATTCAGGTTAGGCCACATACAAGATTCGTGAATTTTCCAAAGCATCGGCATAATTATGTGGAATTGATTTACATGTGTCAGGGCAGTACAACACATTATATTGATGGAAATAAAGTTGTGTTGGAGCAGGGCGATTTGCTATTTTTAAATCAACATGCCCAGCAGGAAATACTGCCGGCAGGGAAAGAAGATATTGCCGTGAATTTTATCATTTTGCCGGAATTTTTCAACATGGCATTTTCTATGATGGGGGCAGAAGATAATATTCTTAAAGAATTTCTTGTAGGAACACTCTGCGGAAAAGATGGGAAGACATCTTATTTATATTTCCATGTTGCAGATATTTTACCGATTCAGAATCTGATGGAAAATATGGTTTGGACCATTTTTTATGATATAGGAAATAAACGAAGCTGTAATCAGATTACAATGGGACTTATGTTGCTTCAGTTATTAAATCATATGGACAAAATGGAAACAGGAAATGCCGGATTTGATAACGAATTGACCGGAACAGTTCTAAATTATATAGAGGAACATTACAAAAATGGAAGCTTGTCAGAACTGGCTGAAATCATGAATTATGATGTATATTGGCTGAGCAAGGCGATTAAAAAGCAGACCGGTAAGACTTATAAGGAATTACTGCAGTCAAAACGTATGAGTCAGGCGGCGTATTTACTTATGAATAGTACATTGCCGGTTGCAGATATTATTGAATCAGTAGGATATGATAATACAAGTTATTTTTATAGAAAGTTTAAAGAATGGTATGGCATGGGCCCGAAAGAATATCGGGCGGGGAAATGATGGTGAATTCAGCTATCGTTCAGCCATGCAGCTCGAATCCGTTGCATAGCAACTACTTCTCGCTGTATGGCGTTTGCCATATGCAAAAATAAACACAGTCTTATATAAGCAAGCTTATAAAGATGGTGTTTATTTTTGCGCATGGCTGAACTTGTGGTGCAAATAAGGTCTCATTTGTTTTCAAATGGAGACCTTTTTTTGTGTTTTTTTACAAATTATAATGTACTCATACAAGAAAATTAGTGAAAATACAAGAAGGAGGCACACAATGAGCAAGTATTATTTAGCAATTGATATTGGGGCATCAAGCGGACGTCACATGCTTGCATCCATGGTCAATGGAAAAATACAGCTGGAAGAAGTGTATCGTTTCCCGAACGGAATGGATAACAAGAATGGTACACTGTGTTGGGATGTAGAGAGACTGTTTACAGAGATAAAAAATGGATTGAAAAAATGTAAAGAAATCGGCAAAATTCCATCTTATATGGGAATTGACACATGGGGTGTTGATTACGTTTTATTGGATAAGGATGATAAAATCCTTGGCGAGACAGTTGGATATCGCGATAACCGAACAAATGGAATGGATGCAAAAGTGTATGAGACAATTTCAATTTCAGCATTATACGAGAGAACAGGAATCCAGAAACAGATTTTCAATACAATATATCAGTTGATGGCGGTGAAAGAGTCACACCCGGAATATCTGAAGCAGGCAAAATCAATCCTTATGATCCCGGATTATTTCCATTTCCTTCTTACAGGAGAGAAGAAAAACGAGTATACCAATGCAACAACAGGACAGCTTGTGAATGCAAAGACAAATGAGTGGGACTATGAGCTGATCGATATGCTTGGATACAACAAAGAAATGTTCCAGCCAGTATCGATGCCGGGAACAGTTGTTGGTGAATTTACAAAAGCAATTCAGGAAGAGGTCGGTTTCAACTGTACTGTTGTCCTTCCTGCAACACATGATACAGGTTCGGCAGTACTTGCAGTTCCGACAAACGATGACAATGCAATTTACATCAGCTCCGGAACATGGTCGCTGATGGGAATTGAAAGAAAAGAAGCAGACTGCTCTATGAAGAGTATGCAATCAAACTTCACAAATGAAGGTGGATACGACCATCGTTTCCGTTTCTTGAAAAATATCATGGGACTTTGGATGATTCAGTCTGTAAAGAAAGAATTTACAGAAGACCTTTCCTTTGCAGAAATTTGCGAAAGAGCTTCAAAAGAAACAATTTCATCTATCGTAGATTGTAATGACGATTGCTTCCTTGCTCCAAAGAGTATGATTGAAGCAGTGAAGAAATTCTGTCAGGATACAGAACAGCAGGTTCCTGAAACAGTAGGAGAAATTGCGGCTGTTATTTATAACAGTCTTGCAAAATGTTATGGCGATACAATCGAGGAAATCGAAGCGCTGACAGGCGAGCATTACTCAACAATCTATGTTGTCGGTGGTGGCGCAAATGCAGGATATTTAAATGAATTGACTGCAAAATATACAGGAAGAAGAGTTTCAGCAGGACCATCCGAAGCCACAGCCATCGGAAATATTATTGTTCAGATGCTTCATGACAAAACATTTAAGAGTCTTCCGGAAGCAAGAACATGTATCGGTGAGTCATTTGATGTGAAAATCTATGAGAACTAAATAATATAGATATAAAAAT
>SKEL01000291.1_pt1 | contig 55902 bp, 57 predicted proteins | sample 4826741 | NCBI WGS metagenome assembly SKEL01 (sample SAMN11008810, study PRJNA524170) | human gut metagenome | biome: Human fecal sample; material: Feces; isolation source: fecal sample from pouch patient p33 | host: Homo sapiens | place: Israel: Tel-Aviv | collected 2016-03-22
ATCCTATTCATGAATCGAGGGCTTTTTATTCACGTATCTTTTCATTCTAGCGATGTTGGAAATTTAGAGGAATTGGTAGAAGCTGACGAAACATTCTTTAGATAATTATCTCGTGACCAAGTTGCTGTTGGAATAGCCTTGGACCGTTTAGGTAATCTTAAAATGGGATTAATTTGTACGGGACGATTACAATATCCTGCTCTTAAATGATTCTATGAAGGGCATATTTCAGCGAACTCAATTTTATGTACAGACAGTGCCTATGGTTATGCGACTTTATCAGACGAATTACATCTTAATCACATTAGAATCGAATCAGGAAAACGGAAAAAAGATATTTATCACATCCAACATATTAATTACATTCATAGTCGGTTAAAAGCTTTTATGAGTGATTTTAAAGGTGTTGCAACTAAACACTTACAAAATTATTTGTATTGGTTCAAATTCCTTGAAATGTTTAAATCAGAACGTGAGTCTGTTAAGATAGAAAAAGCTTATGTCTTGTCACAAACTAACTATACGGAATGTTCCATTGAAACTATCCGAAAAAGAACAGCCGCGTTTGTTTAAAACAAGAAAAAATTATATAAATAATTAGTTTGACATATAATGACAATAAGTTTTATAATAGTGCAATCAGCAAACTATTACATAAGTTATGAAGTTATGGGGTGAATTTTATGAGTGAAAAAAACGTTAAAAACAATGTCGGCGATAAGGATGAAAAGAATTATAATTACTACTTTCCACTTTTTATGGGAATGGGACTTGTCTTTGGTGTGGTACTTAACCAGATAGCAATAGGATTATGTTTAGGTGTTGTTGTTGGTCTTATTTTAGATTATAAAAAGAAAAAGTAGATTAAAATTAAAGTTTAATATAAAAAGTGGGCAGGGAATCTGTCCACTTTTTAATTACTCCATATCAACACTATTTTAAAACAGTGCCTTTGAATTAAAATATTAACAAGATTATCTAACACAGCTAAGAAAATTATTAAAGTATCTACTTTTAAGAGATTGATCGTTTTTTGGCTAGGAGCTTAATTGGGGTAAGGAATCCAAATCTTATTAAGGAAACAATCAGTTCAGACTATATGGTAAATAGTTCACTATTTCTAACGTTCTTTGTATAAAGGAAAAAACGAAATGAGTAAAGATTAAAAAATTATAAACGGAACGTCTACTTCTGTCATATGATGTATTAGGTGTTAATCATATGAAGGAGGATGAGTGGATGAAGCGGTTGATGAAGTATGTGATTTATGGATTACCATTTGTTACTTTACTGGCTGGAGAATTGTTAGCTGAAACGGAAATTGATCGAGCTCAAGTATATGTTCCGTTATTAGCATTATTTCCATTTTTGTATTTATTGCAAGGAATATTAGTTGCGTTTTACGGTGGTAGTTTATTAGTTGCAGTTATTATGACGTCAATTTCTTATGTTGTGACTTTGTTTTTATTTTTAAATCAATCCTCTTGGATTTATATTTTAATTTATTTAATTCTCACTCTAGCTATAAGTGCTATCTTTGAGTACAAACATCGACATCATTAGTAATTAGCTTGAACTGAAAGGGAAAAGGTTGATGAAGTAGGTATCTAGTCTTTAAATTTTTATGCTTTTAGATTAAATCATGTTGTTCGTGAGAGAATTGTGGAGCCGTTGATTAATTATGAGGTGATAAATATTAATCAAGAGAATATGACATAATAAAGTGCCTACCTAATCACTGAAGGGAAGGCACTTTTTAAATGAATAGGGAATAAAAATATGTTATAACGAATATGTTAATAAATGTGAATAATAGAGTAGGAAGATGGAGTAACGGATGATTGTGGATTTTATTGTTTTAATGGGAAAGTTTGGGGTGATAGTGGCAGGTCTCTTATTTTTCTTTTTATTTAATGGTTTTATGAAAGATATAGATCGTCGAGTTACCTTAACTAAACATAAAGAAAATAAACATAGATAGTTAATCCAATCAGATCGAAATAATCGATAGATGAGATGTAGCCTTTTATAATAAGATTTGACAGGTTCTTTGGAGTATGCTATGATTACCCCATAATTGATTGTATGCAATTAAATTTGACGAAAGGGGAAGCATCATGAATAACTATGAGCATTTAAAGTTAGAAAATCAATTATGTTTCTCATTGTATGCTGCTTCACGCAAAGTCATTAAGTTATATAAACCGGTACTAGATAAATATGGCTTAACGTATACTCAGTATGTGACGATGTTGGTGTTGTGGGAAGATAGGCGATTAACAGTAAAAGAGATTGGTCAAAGGTTACATCTTGACTCTGGAACCTTAACGCCTCTTTTAAAAAAAATAGAAAATATGGGTTTAATTCATCGATATCGTGATCCAAATGATGATCGAGTCGTAGTCGTTGAACTCACCGAAGCAGGTTTACAGTTAAAGGATCAAATGAGTGATGTTCCAAAACGCGTGTTCTGTCAGATTAGTGGAACATATGAAGAGCTACTACCTCTTAAGCAACTATTAGATCAATTACTTCACAAATTAGGTTAAACCAGTGGTTTAACTTCTTTATTCCATCAATAAATTGTATAAAATTAAATTTTATAAAATAATAAGGAGCGATAATAATGAATTTTTATGGATTAGAAGCAAAGAAAATGAATGGTCAAATGGTAAAAATGGAGCAGTATAAAGGGAATGTTGTCTTAGTCGTTAATACAGCAAGTAAGTGTGGATTAACGCCACAATTTAAAGAGTTAGAAGAATTGTATCAGACTTATCATTCAAAAGGATTAGAAATTTTAGGATTCCCTTGCAATCAATTTGCAAAACAAGATTCAGGAAGTAATCAAGAAATCCAAGAATTTTGTCAGTTAAATTACGGGGTTACATTTAACATGTTTGAGAAAATTGAGGTAAATGGTGCTCATGCACATCCGATCTATCGTTACTTAAAGCAAGAAGTAAAAGGATTATTTGGTTCAGAGATTAAGTGGAACTTTACAAAATTCTTAATTGATCGTGATGGAAATGTGATTAAGCGTTATGCGCCGACAGTTAAACCATCAAAAATAGCGAACGATATTGAAATATTATTATCAAAGTAAGGCTACCGTAGGTAGTCTTTTTTTATGGTTTAAACACGAGCGTTGGTGAGAATGGAAAAAATTTATCGGGTGGACAAAAGCAACGAGTGGCGATTGCACGTGCCCTTATTCAACAGATGCCAATTTTAATGCTTGATGAAGGAACGTCAGCCCTTGATTTGCAAACGGCGTATGACATTGAAAAGACGTTGTTGGAAATTGAGGAGTTAACAGTCATTACCCTAAATTATTCACTATAAAAATGTAAAAAGCGTTGAGTCCTTAGTGGAATCAACGCTTTTTCTTTATTTTTTATTTCACCTTTTAAGTGAAGCATTTTACTATGAAAATAATCTCTCTTTTGATATCGTTTTAATCGCCAAACCAAAACTAAGGAGAGATTACATTTTTATGATACATCAAGAACAACTTCGTTTCAATAAAAAGATTAAATTTAATTTCAAGGGTGGGGATTTAACGTCGGATGCAGGACTGTTGTTAATCCAAGAATTTATGCATCACATGAAGTTTCCAGAACTCTTAAAACAGTATTTTTATTTAGAGACTGATCAGGCGATTCGAACTCATACGAATCACGACCTCTGTCTCCAACAAATTTATCAAACCATTGCTGGTTATCACTGTGCTGATGATGCGGATGAGTTACGAGTTGACCCTTTATTAACTACTTTGCTTGATAAGCCCTCGTTAGCTTCTCAACCGACTTTATCTCGTTTTACTCATCGATTGACGAAGGAAACAAGCAAGCAATTTGAACTCATCAATCAAAAACTATTATCGCAATTTTATCAAGTCGAAACGCCTCATCATTTTATTTTTGATGTGGATTCCACTCATTTTCAAACCTATGGTCATCAATATGGGAAGGCCTTTAATGCCCACTATCAAGCACAAGGCTTTCATCCTCTCATGGTTTTTGATGGAATGACTGGAGACTGTTTAAAAGTTGAGCTTCGTGCGGGGAATGTTTATACCTCACGAAATATCGTTTCTTTTATCGGTCCCTTATTATCACACTATCAAAAGAGGTTTACATCGAGCTATCGAATCGTTCGCGGAGATAGTGGATTTGCTCATAAGGAACTGTATAAGTTATGCGAAACGTTAAACACAAACTATGTGATCCGTTTAAAGGCAAATGCTACTCTCTATCGTTTAGCTAAAGAAGTAATGGATGTTTTTTTGGAAGAGTGTTCACTTCAATATTCTCAACAATTCTATGGGGAGTTTGAGTATCAAGCAAAAAGTTGGGATCGGCCAAGACGTGTCATCGTTCAAGTGAGACGAAAAGCAGGCGAACTTATTCCCGATTATTTATTTTTAGTGACGAACATGGAAACAAGACCGGAGATGGTTATCAGTCTATACGCTAAACGTGGGACGATGGAAAACTATATCAAAGAGTGTAAAAATGGATTTAGAATGGATAAAGTCAGTCATAAGCACTGGATGACAAATGTTAACCGAATTCAACTCATGGTGTTAGCTTACAATCTCATCAATGGAGTCAGACGATTAACATTACCTCATGAGTTTTCTAAGATGCAGATTGAAACCTTACGGATCAAACTCATTAAAATCGCTGCCAAGCGAGTGAAACAATCACGAAGAATCATGTTCAAACTCTGTAGTCACCATCCTTACAAAGAAGTTTTCCATCATTGTTTAAAAACGATTCAGGCCATTCAGTTAGAGTAAGTGACTGAAGTCGTTCTTTGAAAATGAGATATTTTTTAGAGAAACACATCACCAAGGGGGGAGTCTACCCTTTTTTAGAGATTTGGAGTATCAATTGACTCAAATTTAAAATCAAAACGATAAAAAGCTGTGGTTTAGACTAAAATTTAGTCTGTCCACAGCTTTTTTTGAATGGTCATGAATAATTCAGGATTACGATTATTCATAAGTTAAGTGAGGAAATTTTATCACAGTATGATGAAATTATCGTGATGGATCATGGTCAAATTGTAGAAGCGGGAACGTTTGATGAATTGGTGCAACGTCAAGGTGCTTTTTATGAATTGTATACATTGAAGCAAGAGGAATGTGCAATACCTTTAGCAGGATAAGAAAAAGCCCGATGTCAAATCGGGCTTCTCTTATATCAAAATTTGTTGGTAAAAAAATACATTAAATTATTGGAAAATAAGAACAGCATAAAATAATTAAAGTGTATGAAGGGGAGGCATTCAGGATAGAAACTTAATAACGGCGACAACCGCGTTTTTCGATATATCCGCCATGTTCGAGTTTAAAGAAGTCTTCTGATTCCCCAACGACACGCTCTACGTCCCCAATACGTAAAACTGTTGCGGTATGAGCATTCATCGAAGGTTCAGTAAAGACTGGGATATTACTGATGATTTTAACAACGAAAGACTCTGCTAATTGGATGACTTCATTGGTTGGTCCTTTTAAAATGTCACAGGCTTCATTTTCAAGCCAGCCTAATTTAATTCGATACATGTCATTGACTTTAGATGAAACAGAAAAGACTTGATTTTCTTCAACAGACGCTACTTTTTTAGAGCTTGTTGAAGGATCTTTATAGACATTACAATGCTGTTTAACACCAACTAAAAACTTTTCAGATGGAACATAATATGTTTTCTCATTAAATTTTACATTAGCCATGATCATCAATCTCCCTTAATCATCATTTGAGATGAATATAGACTCTCACTATCAATATATGCCTAGTTTTGGGCTGATTTGCTAAAAAAGAGCATAAGTTTAGTGTGTAAAAGATAATAGGAGGAGTGAGGAAAAATGAATGTGAGACAAGCTTTGTTGAAAGGCATTCTTGGATTAGTGGGAGGTGCCTTACTTTATCGAGAATATTATCGAAAAAAAGCATTAAAGGATTATGAAATATTAGCTAATGATAGCCTTGATGAAGAAAAAGTGATTGAAATTAATGGCATCCAGCAGTGGTTATCCATTCGAGGTCAACATGCCAATCATCCAATCATTTTATTTGTTCATGGTGGACCTGGAAGCCCAATGACACCGATGATTTATAAATATCAAAAATATTTAGAAGATGAGTATACGATCGTTAACTGGGAACAACGGAGTACAGGAAGAACCTACTTTTTAAATAAAGCAAAAGAAACAGAGATTCAAAATCAATTATGCATAGAACAAGAAAGGAAAAAAATAAAGCTATTTACAAGGTAGGATGAGAATGATAAGATTTTAAAAAAATAGAAATAATGATAAGGAGAATGGTTGATGAAGAATAAAGGGTTACAGCTGATTTTATTTATTTTGAGTTTAATTTGTTTAATCATTTCAGCTAAATTATTTTATCAATTAGGAATTTATGTGGATGAAGCTAATACATCACCAAGTGTGGTTTTAGGTGGAAATTTTGGGGTCTGGTTAGAGTGGACACATCTTGCATTAATTGGAGCTATTTCTGTCTTATCGGGAATCCAGTTATTCCATAAATAATTTATTAGTCGGGTAATGTGACGATACGTATTAAATAAATCGCGTCAAGGGGGACAATTACTTTTTTGGGGCCTTAAATAACAAGATTACGTTTTTATTGTTGAAGGATTTGTTGGATATCTTCAGTTAACTTAGGCGTTTGAATAAGAATAGTTGGTTCGTCTAGTTCTTCATTAATTTGAAGTTCAATTTTCATTAACTCACCTTCTGATGTTTTTAGCATACGATACCTTTTGGTTAAAATCTTTTAAATAGTGGTAAGTGGTTGGAATTAGAGGTTAGATAGTGTGCATAAGGTAATAAAAAGAAGGAAGTTTAATGCTTAGATGTTAAATTAAAGTGAAATAATGGGTTCATTTTCAACAAAATCAGTTATAATGGCAGTAAGATTAAATTTAGGTGGGGACGTTTATGAAACTATTTGCATCAGATTATGATGGAACGTATTGGAAGCATACGAAGAAAGGGCAATTGGACTTACGAAAAAATATTAAAGTGACAAAAAGGTGGCAAGAAGCGGGACATTTATTTGTTTTTGCCACTGGTCGTCCAATTTCGATGATGAAACTCGAGCAAAAAATGCATGGGATTGTGTATGATTACATTGTTGGCTTGAATGGTGGAATTATTATGTCTAGGGAGGGTAAGATTTTATTTCAGCAATCGATGGATGAAGCAGTGGCACGAAAGATTATCACGCGAATACAAGAAGAGGATGTTTTGCAATATGCGGTAACGGATGGAATTTGTGGACATTATCGAACAACATTTGGTCTAACGCATAAGACATTTTATTTGTTTGCTATGTTTAAGCTTTTTTTAAGAAAGTATAGTTTGACGTTAGAACAGGCCTTAAATCGTCCTGTTGTACAAATTTCAGTTAAAACAAAAAGTCATAAGCAGGCCGTGGCATTTGCGAAGCAAATTAATGAAGAGTTTGGGGATCAAGTGGTTGCTTTTTCAAATTTAAGACATGTTGATATTTCAGCTAAAGGCTTATCAAAGGCAACAGGTGTTGAATATGTAGCGAAGCTTCATGAGATTAAAGATAAACATGTGTATTGTATGGGAGATAGTTTTAATGATGTTCCCATGTTTGAACAGTATCATGGTTTTACTTTACCTGAGGCTCGTCAGGAAATTAAAGAACAAGCAGAAGCAGTTTTTGAAACAGTAGGGGAAGCTCTGCGTTATATTTTAAATCATCATTAAAGAGGCTAAAGGGAACTTTAGCTTTTTTTGTTTCAAGGTTAGACACCACTTTCCGTGTAGTTGGATATAATATAACAGACTAGTGAAGGGGAGTGAATTGATGTATTGGCCACGTTCATATAGAAGAATCCCGTATCATTTAATGAGAGGATATCGGGGTTTGGATGATGGAGCTTGGGATGGAGACGGATGTGGACCAGGTGGTAATTGTGGAGGTGGTGGTCCATGGGGTGGATTTGGCTTTGGTGGTATAGGTTCATTTATTATTGGTGGGTTAACGGGTGCTTTTTTGGCTAATGCATTTGGTTCTAAAAATGCACAAGCGGCTCAACCTGTTATTACACAGCCAGTTGTTCAACCCATTCCAATTGCTCAGCCGATGCCGTATGGCTATTCACCTTATGGCTCTGCGCCACAAGCAACACAAGTTCAAAATCAACAAGGACAAAAACAAATCATTTCATCAAGTGCAGTAGATGAAGATGAGGAGTTATATCCTGACTTTGATGAATGGAAGGGAAAACAACCGATTAAAGAGACTCACCATGTGTATACCATTCCTGCGCAATCCACCTATGTCCAACCCACGACTTATCAAATGCCAATGACGGCGATGTATCCAGCTGGTATGACACCTTATCCAATGGCTCAACAAGCTGTTGCTAACTATCCCATGGTTCAATCGGGTGTGACAAGTTATCAACTGCCAACGGTTGGTCGCCCGGTAACAACGGCGATGCCGTATTATATGTTTCCAGTGCAACAGTAAAAGCCCCACTTAGCGTAGGGCTTTTTTTAATGGGATTTGATCGTTTGCGACTTCAAAGTTATCACTCACTTCAAGTAAAACAGATTCTTTACTTCTTGTTGTGCTCTAATAATATTTGTGGGTAATAATTAGAATATAGGATGAAAGGCTTATTCATGAGGATGATGATATTTACAAGGAGGATCGCTTGGAAGTTTCAGAGGATTAACGTGAACAGTACAATGTTTAATTTTATGAATGTTTTGTTCGAGTTGATAATGAACCGCTTCTGCAATCGTATGAGCTTCAATTAAGCTTAAGGTTGCTTCAACTGAGATTTCTAAATCGACATAAATTCGATTAGAATGAACGCGTGTTTTTAAAGAATCAATCGCTAAAACGCCATTAACCGATTGAATTTGTTGAATGATTTCATTAACGAGTTCAGGGCTGGCTGCCTTATCAATGACTTGATTCGTTGCTTCAACGAAAATCTCAATCGCGACTTTTAAAATGATGAGAGTGATGACTAATGCAGCTAAAGGATCTAAAATGGGGAATCCAAGACGTGCCCCTATAATCCCAATTAAGGCTCCGATCGAAGATAATGAGTCACTTCGATGATGCCAAGCATCAGCAGCTAAGGCGGTTGATTCAATTTTTTTCGCTTGGCGAATGGTGTAATGATACATCCATTCTTTAACTCCGATTGATAACAGGGCAGCCCAAATGGTCATCATCTTAGGAATGATATAAGAGCTGGATACAATCGTTTCAATGGCAGAGTATCCAATTGATAATCCTGTTAAAAATAAGATGAACGCTAAAATTTTACTGAGGACTGCTTCAAACTTTTCATGCCCATAAGGATGATCAATATCCGCTGGTTTTTGAGAAATTCGAAGTCCAATAAAAACGCCAATGGAACTAATGACATCAGATAATGAGTGAACTCCGTCTGAAATCATTGACGTACTATGTCCAATGAATCCAGCTAGTAATTTAATCAAGGATAAAAAGATATTCATGACGACCGTTATTAAAATCGTACGATTACCAATTTGCTCACGAGTAGAATGAGTCATACGAATCACCTCTAAGTTTCAATTAATCGTTATGATAAAATATGAGAAAAGTTAGGATTCGTGCCTAATGATGTATAATAAGGCGTGATTTTGGAATAGTAAGGTTATCTTAAACATAAAGGAAGGATTCAGTGTGAGTGTCAACATCTTCATTCAAATACTCTTAATCATTTGTATTCTCAGTGTCGTCTGGATGGGACTTATTTGTTGGTGTGCTTATGATCAACAACTCAGACGTCATGAAGTGTTTGAACAAGAACAAGAGAAACAAAAAAAAGGTAATCCTTTTCTATTTTAAAGGATTACCTTTTTTGAGTGGTAAAGTAGACATGATGAAAGATTGGAACCCCATTATCCCACATACTTAAAAAATAGTCCGTTGATAGGGTGCGATTTCCTGGTGCTTCTTGATTTTCATCCCCTTCACGTAAAGAGTCAAAGAAATAGACTTCATGGAGTGAATCATCATAGCCAACAACTGTCATATAATGTTGCCATTTTAGCCCATCTCCGACTAAAACAATAATTGGCGTGCCTTCTGTGAGTCGTGTTTTTAACGTTTCAAATGTTCCATGATACATAGTGACATCATAAGAACTGTCTTTGAAATAATCTAAAATTCCTTTTGGCAAGACATATCCGGAAAACGGAAGTTTATAATCAAATTCCTCATAGAGTTCAAGGCCTTTTTTAGTTTCCCCAAAGTGTCGCATGACATAAGCACTTGAGAACGCAGAACATTCATTGATGACTTGTGTTTCAAAATGATTCTCCGTCGTAATGATAAATGAATCGGGATAGTTCACTTGTACTGGATCACTTGTTGGAAATGGCGATAGGTAATAAAGAACTAATGTCGTCAGAACGAGTAAAATCAGACTTCCCCAAATTAAAAATTTCTTCATGATTAAATCCTCCCTGTTTGATTAGAGTTATTATATCATAGGTTTACATTTTCTGTAAAAATATCGAAGCGTAGTTTTTTTTAGGTGAAAATGATACAATGAATAAGAATTTAACTCAAGAAAGGATGTTAAACATGAGCAAACGATTAGTGTTAGCTGAAAAACCATCCGTTGGACGCGATATTGCGCGCGTTTTAAATTGTACCAAGCAAGGAAATGGTTATTTAGAAGGAAAAGATTACATTGTAACTTGGGCACTTGGTCATTTAGTAACATTAGCCGATCCAGAAGCTTACGATGTGAAATATAAATCATGGAATCTAGAAGATTTACCGATGTTACCTAAACAGTTTAAATTAGTGGTGATTCCGAAAACATCGAAACAATTTAAAGCAGTTAAGGAACAAATGCTTCGAAAAGATGTCTCTGAAATTATCATTGCTACTGATGCAGGACGTGAAGGGGAGTTAGTAGCTCGTTGGATTATTGAGAAAGTTGGCGTTAAAAAGCCGATCAAGCGTTTATGGATTTCTTCAGTGACGGATAAAGCGATTCAACAAGGATTTAAAACGTTAAAGGATGGTCGCAACTATGATAATCTATATTCTTCAGCAATTGCTCGTTCAGAGGCGGATTGGATTGTGGGGATGAATGCGACACGTGCCTTAACGACGAAACATAATGCGCAACTATCTTGTGGACGGGTTCAAACTCCAACATTGGCGATGATTGCTAAACGTGAGGAGGAGATTAAGCAGTTTAAGCCAAAGACTTATTATGGGTTAACGGCGATCAGTCAAGGAATCAAGTGGACGTGGCAAGATGGGAAGTCGAAAGATATTAAGACGTTTAATGAGGAGCGTATTGGGCAGTTATTCAAGTCGTTACAAGGCCAGTCGGCTCAAATTGAGAAGGTAGCGAAGACAGAGAAAAAAGTGTATGCGCCAGGACTTTATGATTTAACGGAGTTACAACGTGATGCCAATCGTATGTTTGGTTTCTCGGCGAAAGAGACGTTATCGATCATGCAAAAATTATATGAACATCATAAGGTCTTAACGTATCCTCGTACGGATTCTCGCTACATTTCAACAGATATCGTCGAGACGTTACCTGAACGTTTAAAAGCAGTCGCGATTGGGCCTTATCGTGCAGTGGCAAATCAGTTATTAAAAGGTAAACTTGTGACGAATAAATCGTTCGTTGATGATAAAAAGGTAAGTGATCACCATGCGATTATTCCAACCGAACAAACAGCTTTATTAACGGATTTAAGTGATAAAGAACGTAAGATTTTTGATTTAGTCGTGAAACGCTTCTTAGCGGTACTCTCGAAACCGTTCGTCTATGAACAAACAACGTTAACAGCGAAAATTGGAAGTGAGACATTTGTAGCGAAAGGAAAACGCGTCCTTTCATTAGGGTTTAAAGAAATTTATAGCCATCAAGATGAAGAGGCTGATGATCATCAAAACTTACCGCTGGTAGAAGCGGGTACTATTTTACCAATTTTAAAAATCATTCAAACATCAGGTCGTACGCAACCACCTGCTTACTTTAATGAGGCGACCTTATTATCAGCAATGGAAAATCCAGCTCGTTTTATGAATGGGGTATCCAGTGATGTGGTAAAAACATTAAATGAAACGGGTGGACTTGGAACGGTTGCAACCCGTGCAGATATTATTGAAAAGTTATTTAATAGTTTCATGATTGAAAAGAAAGGTCAAGAGATTCACTTGACTTCAAAAGGACGCCAGTTGCTTGATTTAGCCCCAACCGATTTAAAATCACCTGAACTAACAGGAGAGTGGGAACAAAAATTAAGTGACATTGCTAGTGGAAAATTGAAACGTCAAAGTTTTGTTAATCAAATGCGTGAGTATGCGACAACCGTTGTTCAAGAAATTAAAGGCAGTGATGCAAAATATAAGCATGATAATCTGACGACAACGAAATGTCCAGAGTGCGGAAAGCCAATGTTAGCGGTTAATGGAAAACGTGGAAAAATGCTTGTGTGCCAAGATCGTGAATGTGGAACACGTAAAACCATTTCTCAAATCACAAATTCACGTTGTCCAAACTGCCATAAGAAGTTAGAGCTTCGTGGTGAAGGCGAAAACCGAATGTTTGCCTGTGTTTGTGGTCACCGTGAAAAATTAAGTACTTATAATAAACGAAAACAAGAACAGAAAAAACAAGGAAGCAAGCGCGACGTTCAAAAATATCTTCGAGAACAAGAAAAAAATGCAGAACCTATGAATTCAGCTTTAGCTGATGCATTAGCTAACTTAAAACTATAAAATAAGGTCCTCTCAATGTTGAGAGGCTTTTATTCTTATAAGTGTAGTCATTAGTTTCTTAAAAAGAGATAAACATATCATCCTTTTGTCTCAGGTTATTTTCATATTGAATTTAAAAAATATTAACTGTATAATTAAATTTAAATCAACATCTGTAAACGGTTAATTATTTGCTTATAATGAATAGAGTGACAAGTGAGTTGGAAAGTAGAAATCTTTGAATAATGGGGGAATCAAAGTGTTTAAATATGAGCAGGTTAAAGATTTAAATGACTTGGAATTAGAAGTTTATAATTATATTATGAGACATCAAGAGAAAGTTCTTGAGATGAAAATAAGAGAGTTAGCTGAAGGTTCACATGTTTCAACTACAACAGTTCTTCGATTTTGTAAAAAAATGGGGTGTAATGGGTATTCTGAATTTAAAGTAAAGTATAAGATGTACCTAAATGAGGTTCCTAATCAGGCTAAAAAAGAGGATATTAGAGTATTGGTAAATTTTTTTTATAGAGCAGATTCAGAAGAGTTTAATAAACAGCTGGATGAAGTAGCAAGTTTAATTTATTATGCTTCAAAGGTCATTTTCCTTGGAATTGGAAGTTCAGGAATTGTAGCAAAGTATGGAGCGAGATATTTAACAAATAGTGGAAAGGTTGCCCAGTATATTGATGATCCCTATTATCCAGTTCCAGCTGGATTTTATGATGGAGCTGTAATTGTTGTTTTATCGGTTTCAGGTGAGACGGGACAAGTGATGGAACAATTGCGACGTTTTATTAGATTTAATTGTGCGATTGTTTGTTTAACAAATAGTGAAACAAGTACTATTGCTAAAATGTCAGATGTTTGTTTAACTTACTATATGCCGATAGATAGAGTACAGTATGGAGACCTCACCACACAAGTGCCTGTCATTTTTATTTTAGAGAAAATTGGAAAAAAAGTTCAACACTTACTACAAGATATTGAGATCGTTTAGCTTAAAAGCTTATGCATTCATAAGCTTTTTTTGTTTGTAAAATAGTAAAAAACAAGTTTTTTTTATGGAAAAAATTTTTGAATTCGTTACTTGTTTTTTTGAAATTTGAAATTAATGACAGACTTGTAAGCGTTTGTTATAATGAGCGTGTAATCAAGAGTAAGAGAGTTCAAACTCTAGGGGGAGGATTGATGATGTCAAATAAATTTCCGGAAGGATTTCTATGGGGAGGAGCAGTAGCTGCTCACCAACTTGAAGGAGGTTGGAATGAGGGAGGAAAGGGAATAAGTATTGCAGATGTAATGACAGCAGGTTCTCATGGTGTCAAACGAAAGATTACTGATGGAATACAGGATGGAAACTATTACCCTAATCATACAGGAATTGATTTTTATTCAAACTATAAAGAAGACGTGGCATTATTTGCACAGATGGGGTTTAAATGTTTTAGAACCTCAATTGCATGGACACGTATTTTTCCAAAAGGAGATGAATTAGAACCAAATGAAGAAGGGTTAAAATTCTATGATAACTTATTTGATGAATTATTAAAATATAAGATTGAACCCGTCATTACATTATCTCATTTTGAAATGCCATATCACTTAGTTAAAGAGTACGGGGGATTTAGAAATCGTCAATGTATTGACTTCTTTGTAAGATTTGCTGAAACGGTTATGAAACGATACAAAGATAAGGTCAAATATTGGATGACATTTAATGAAATTAATAATCAAGCTGATTTTGAGGAAGATTTATTTCCGTTTTGTAATTCAGGAATTATATTTAATGAAGATGACAATCGGGAAGAAGTTGTTTACCAAGCTGTTCATCATGAATTAGTTGCAAGTGCGAAAGTCGTGAAAATAGGTCATGAAATAAATCCAGATTTTAAAATCGGATGTATGATGGCCATGGTTCCGATCTATCCGTACTCGTGTGCCCCAGAAGATATGATGCTTTGTGAAGAAGAGATGAGAAAACGTTGGTATTATGCCGATGTTCATTGTCGTGGTGCATATGGAAACTATGCGAAAAAGATGTGGGAACGAAACGGACTAAATATTGTAATCGAACCTGGCGATGAACAGATCCTTAAAGAAGGTAAAGTGGATTATATTGGGTTAAGCTATTACATGTCGGCGGCCGTTAAAGCCAATTTAGAAACAAAAGCTAATGAAGCTTTTAAAAACTTTGTTAAAAATCCATTCATTAAAGCGTCAGATTGGGGATGGCAGATTGATCCTGTTGGATTACGCTACACGTTAAATATCTTATATGATCGTTATCAATTACCACTATTTATCGTAGAAAATGGATTTGGCGCTATTGATCAAATATCGGAAGATGGAATGATTTATGATGATTATCGAATTACCTATTTAAGAAATCATATTGAGGAAATGGAAAAAGCTATTAACTTAGATGGCGTGAATGTTATAGGATACACCGTTTGGGGATGTATTGATCTCATTTCATTTGGAACAGGTGAAATGAAGAAGCGTTACGGGATGATTTATGTCGATCGTGATAATGAAGGAAATGGAACGTTAGCTAGAAGCAAAAAACTCTCATTTGATTGGTACAAAAAAGTGATTGAAAGTAATGGGCAACAATTAGGATAGGAGGAAAATTGAGTGAATGGAAATGAATTAATTAGTTTTCAAATTATTTCAGCTGTAGGTACAGCGCGAAGTATGTATGTCGAGGCAATTCAAGAGGCAAAAAAAGGTAACATTCAAGCAGCAAAACAGTTAATTGAAGATGGAGTTAAAGTGTTTGTTGATGGTCATCATGCACATGCTTCATTGATTCAAAAAGAAGCAGCAGGTGAAAAATCAGAATTTAGCTTATTACTTATGCATGCCGAAGATCAATTAATGACAACTGAGACATTAAAAATTGTAGCGGAAGAGTTTATTGAACTCTATAGCGATAAATATCATCAATAATTCAAGGGGGAATGTAAAATGTTAAAAATCAAATTATTTTGTGCAGGTGGAATGTCAACAAGTATGTTAGTTAAAAAAATGGAAGAAGCAGCAGCTGTAAAGGGAATGGAGGTACAAATTGCAGCTTATCCTGAAGCTGAAATGGAAAAGGAAACAAATGACTGTGATATCGCCTTACTTGGTCCACAAGTTGGTTATCGATTAAAAGCAGCAGAGCAAATTTGTAAGCCTAAAAATATTCCGGTAGCTGTAATTCCGATGGTAGATTACGGGATGATGAATGGAAAGAATGTATTAGATTTTGCATTAAAATTAAAATAGAGACTATACATATAGTGGGGGGATTTAGATGCAAGAGTTTTTTAGTAACAAAGTAATTCCAGCAATTATGAAGTTTGTTAGTTTAAAGGGAGTTGTAGCCCTAAAAGATGGGCTACTATATACGATGCCATTAACAATTGTGGGTTCAGTATTCTTATTATTAGCTAATTTTCCAGTTCCAGCTGTTGTTAATTGGTTTGATTCAATGGGATGGATTGACCCATTAAATCAAGCATATGGTGCTACATTTAATATTATTGCACTTATTGGGGTTATCGGTATTGCTTATAAATATGTTAAAAATGAAGGATATGAGGCATTAAATGCAGGGGTATTGGCAGCGGTAACATTTATTTTAACAACAGATTCTTTTGTTGTAACTGAAAGTGGAGAAATTGTAAGCAATGTTATTAACAAAACATGGACAGCAGGTCAAGGGATGATTTCAGCAATTATTATTGGTTTATTAGTTGGTTGGATTTATTCTTGGTTCATGAAGAATGATATTCGAATTAAAATGCCGGCTGGTGTACCAGAAGGAGTGGCCAATTCATTTACAGCGTTGATTCCAGGGTTTGTCATTGTTACAGGAGCGACACTTATTTATTCCTTCTTTAAATTTGTCTTAGATACAACATTCATTGAAGCTGTTTATGCATTTATTCAAACACCATTACAAGGTTTAACAGATTCTTTAGGTGGAGTTATTGTGATGACCTTAATGATTCCATTCTTATGGTTCTTTGGTATTCATGGATCAACGATTGTTGGTGGAATTATCGGTTCAGTTTTAACGGCTAACTCATTAGCCAATCAAGCAATCCTAGATTCTGGAATGGCTTTAACAATTGAAAATGGTGGACGCATCGTAACCCAACAGTTCCTTGATCAATTTATAAATGTAACAGGAGCTGGAATGACAATTGGATTAGTTATTTACATGATTTTCTTTGCAAAGTCTGCCCAATGTAAAGAGTTAGGTAGATTAGGGGGGGTTCCAGGGCTATTTAATATTAATGAGCCAATTTTATTCGGGACGCCAATTGTAATGAATCCATTCTTAGCGATTCCATTTATTGCTATGCCAGTCATCTCTGGATTAATCTTATACTTCTCAATTGCAGTTGGATTAGTCCCAATGTTTGGTGGAGTAATGGTTCCATGGACAACACCACCAATTGTTTCAGGGTTCTTAGTAGGAGGATGGAAAATGGCTGTCTTACAAACTTTTATTTTAGCTTTATCCTTCTTCGTTTACTTACCATTTATTCGCAAAATAGATAAGATGAATTTACAAGCAGAGAAAGGCACTAATTAATTCAAAACTAGCTGAATTTCTTCAGCTAGTTTTTTTAAATATTAGGAAAATTTATTCGACGATAATAAGGAGGAAGTAGTATGGCATTTAGAGAGGATTTTTTATGGGGAGGCGCAACGGCAGCCAATCAATGTGAAGGAGCATATTTAGAAGGTGGACGTGGATTAGCGAATGTTGACGTGATGCCTGCAGGTGTCGATCGTTTTTCAGTTGGTTCAGGTGAAATGAAGATGTTTAGATGCGATGATGATCATTTTTATCCGGGTCATGAGGCTATTGATATGTATCATAATTATAAAGAGGATATTGCACTGTTAGCAGGAATGGGATTTAAGTGTTATCGTTTATCCATTGCTTGGTCTCGTATTTTTCCAAAAGGAGATGAATTGGAGCCAAATGAAGCAGGCTTACAGTTTTATGATAATTTATTTGATGAATGCTTAAAGTATGGGATTGAGCCACTTGTGACGATTTGTCACTTTGATGTACCAATGCATCTAATTGAGACCATTGGTTCTTGGAGAAGTCGCCAAATGATTGATCATTATGTACACTATTGTGAAGTCATCTTTAAACGCTATAAAAACAAAGTGAAGTATTGGTTAACATTTAATGAGATTAATATGATTTTACATTTCCCTTTTATGGGAGCTGGTTTATGCTTTGAAGAAGGTGAAAATAAACAACAAGTTAAATATGTGGCGGCTCATCATGAGCTCGTAGCAAGTGCATTAGCAACAAAGATTGGTCATGAAATTAATCCAGAGTTTAAAATTGGATGTATGTTAGCAGCGGGAAATACATATGCAAATACATGTCATCCTGCTGATGTTTGGAAGTCAATGGAAAAAGATCGAGAAAATTATTTCTTTATTGATGTTCAATCACGTGGAGAATATCCAGCCTATGCATTAAAACAACTTGAACGTGAAGGAATTGAAATTCCATTTGAAGAAGGGGATGTTGAAATCTTAAAAAATCATACCGTTGACTTCATCTCATTCTCTTACTACTCATCTCGCTTAACAAGTGCAGATCCAGAAGTGAATAAAACAACAGACGGAAATGCTTTTGAAACTCTAAAAAATCCATATTTAGAAGCTAGTGAATGGGGATGGCAAATCGATCCATTAGGTCTTCGTATTACAATGAATGCCTTATATGACCGTTATCAAAAACCACTCTTTATCGTGGAGAATGGACTAGGTGCCGTTGATGTTCCTGATGCTAACGGTTATGTGAAAGATGATTATCGAATTGATTACTTACGTGAACATATTAAAGCAATGAAAGAAGCTGTTGAATTAGATGGTGTAGATTTAATAGGTTATACCACTTGGGGGTGTATTGACCTGGTCAGCGCTGGAACAGGTGAAATGAAAAAACGTTATGGTTTTATTTATGTCGATAAAGATAATGATGGGAATGGAACACTAAAACGTTCGAAAAAGAAATCATATGATTGGTATAAAAAAGTCATTGAGTCGAATGGTGAACAATTAGCGTAATATAAATTTTTCTCACCTCTAAACTCTAAAATTAGCGTGAGTAGGGAAAAGTTACAAATTTATAAACTTATTTTATAATATAGGTAATTTTTTGATTGAAGGAGAGATAACACTTCTAGCCAAAAACTATATTTTCTGAGAAATTCTAGGGGATTTACGGTAAAGCTTTTTGATTTCTAAGGTTGATTATAATTAGAGGAACTATCTTTTGAGGTCTAGGTAAAAAAAAGAATATTTATCTTAATTGGAGATCATGAGAGCAACCTCTACGTTTCTTGATTAGTAAAGGTAATTTCTTAACAGATTCTTATAAGTTCATTCGGAGGTAGATGAAGGTGAAAAGGGATGGCATTAAAATTGTAACAATTGGGGGAGGAAGTAGCTATACTCCTGAATTAATGGAAGGATTTATCAAACGATATGAAGAGTGCCCGATTAAAGAATTTTGGTTAGTCGACGTAGAAGAGGGAAAAGAAAAATTAGAGATTGTTGGACAAATGGCACAAAGAATGTGGGATGCATCACCGTATGATGTAAAAGTTTATTTAACTCTTGATCGTCGTGAAGCATTAATTGATGCAGATTTTGTTACAACTCAATTTAGAGTAGGCTTATTAAATGCACGCATTAAAGATGAGCGAATTCCATTTTCTTATGGCATGCTTGGTCAGGAAACAAATGGGGCTGGGGGAATGATGAAAGCCTTCCGAACAGTTCCGGTTATTTTAGATATCGTAGAGGATATGAAAGAGTTATGTCCAGATGCCTGGTTAATTAATTTTACAAATCCAAGTGGAATGATTACGGAAACAGTGATCAAATATGGAAAATGGGAAAAATGCATTGGTTTATGTAATGTACCCGTGAACTCGATGATGAAAGAACCTGAAATGCTTTCGATAAATGGGGAAGAATTAATTTATCAATTTGCTGGCTTAAATCATTTTCACTGGCATAAAGTATTTGATAAAACAGGAAAAGACATTACAGAAGATATTATTGATGCCATGTATACCAAAGATGATGGAACCCCTACTAATATTTTTAAAGTTGATTTTGTGAGAGAACAATTAGAACAAATGAAAGTCATTCCATGTGGATATCATCGATATTATTATTTACAAGATGAAATGTTAAAGCATGGATTAGAAGAGTATCATGGGATAGGTACACGAGGAGAACAAGTTAAGAAGACAGAAGCGGAACTATTTGAATTATATAAAGATCCAACTCTTAATTATAAGCCAGAACAACTCACACAACGTGGAGGAACATATTATAGCGATGCTGCCTGCGAATGTATTAATGCAATCTATAATAATAAAAATATTCCGATGGTGGTATCGACAAAAAATAATGGAGCATTACCTGATTTAGATGCTGATAGTATCATTGAAGTAACGAGTTATTTAACAGCCAAGGGAGCATCTCCTGTTGCGTGGGGGAAACTAAATAGTGCTGAAAAAGGATGGCTACAAGTCATGAAGGCTATGGAAGAATGTACAATTGAAGCTGCAATAACAGGTGATTATGGTTTAGCTTTACAGGCTTTCTTATTAAATCCACAAGTGATGGGAGGAAATATTGCAAAGCAAGTATTAGATGAAATGTTAGTTGCTAATGAAAAATATCTTCCTCAATTTGCAAAAAAAATTCAAGAATTAAAAGAAGCTGGTGTTAAGGTTAAAGATGAAAAAGTTCAAAGGTTAATAGCCGAGGGCTATTAATTGTTACAAATAGAGAACTAAAACGGAGTGATTTTGCTCCGTTTTTTTTGTGAAGTAGTTAAAAAATTGTGTTGTTTTTATACAGCTTTTACATGACTTTAAGTGATAGTTCTGTTAAATTTATATTTCATCATGAATTAAAACATGGTAAAATACCATTGATTTTGGAAGAGGTAGAGATAAATGACTGATTTGTTATCATATAGCAGAACTAGGGAGGAACTATAATATGTTGAAAAATAGTTTGATTAAAAAAACAGTGCTAGCTTTAACAGTAGTTGCTGGATTAAGTGTATCAATGACAGCCTTTGCTAAATCATCATTTACTGGTGAGTATCGTCAAGGGGAAATTTTATCATTTGGTTCAAGTTTGAATCAACGTGAAGAAGCAGCATTAAGAGATTATTTTGGTGTTTCAGATGAGATGGAGGCTATCTATGTAGATAATGAAACAGCGATTAAACAATTAGGATTAGCGCCAGATGCATTAGATGACTATAAAGGTGGCTGGTATTCATCAGCTTATGTGAAGTTAACGGACCAAGGAGGAATTAATGTTTCTTCTAAAAATGTAAGTTTAGTAACGAATGAAATGTTTGCGAATGCATTAATCACTTCTGGGATTTTAAATTGTGAGGTTATTGTATCGGCACCGTTTATGGTAACGGGTGAATCTGCATTAGCAGGGATTTTAGCGGGTGCAGAGGAAATTATGGGAGAAAGTTTATCTGAAGAAAATAAAATTGTTGCTAAAGAAGAAATCGATACAACGTTAGAAATAGCGGATGAAATATTGAATAATCCAGACAATGAAATTAATTCTTCAAGTGATTCTTCAACGGTAGCATCTGGGATTATCAATGATATTAAGCAGCAAGTTATTAAAGACTCTCCAAACTCCACTCAAATCGAACAAATTATTGTGAACGTCACAAATAATTATGGAGTCGATTTGAGTGAAGAATCAACTGAAAGAATAGCCAACTTAATGGAAGACGTGAATAAATTAGATATCGATTATAAAGATATTAAAGAGACGATGAAAAATATCGGTGACAGTATTTCTGAAAGTTTAAAAGAAGCGGGAGTTAAGCTGAAAGAGTCTGGGGTTTTAGAAAAAATTGGTAACTGGTTCGTTGATTTAGTCAGAGGAATTGGTGAATGGATTAAAGGTTTATTTATTTCATCAAACGAAGTAGATCTTCCTATTTTAAATGAAGAGGAACCGTCTGATATGAATGCTTCAATTGAAAATAGTGATGAAAGTGGAGAGGTTGAAGTTTTTGAACCTACCACTTCAGAAGAAACAGATATCAACACAGAAGATCTAACAGCCGGTGAGAACGTAGATGAAAATGAGCCAAAAGATAATGTTGAACAAAATTCTGAAGAAAATGAAGCAGAAGTAGTACCAGAAGAGACAAGCAATGATCTTGAAAACAACGAAAGTGTATCAGAATAACAAAATTAATATTTAAGCGAAAAGTAAAATACTTATTTGAGAACCTTAAGGGTTCTCTTTTTTTAAAGGAATTATATCAAATAGAATCAAAGAGATAAAAAAATGGCCGATTAGGCCATTTTATTTGTTTGGTTTATTGATTGCTTTTTTGAGTTTAGATAGTTGTGTAAATAGCATGTCAAAGTTGCGAAAAATCCGATTCCATCCATTAATGTATCGTACGGATGATAGTGAAAAATAAGTGCATAAATATATTGAATGCTCCAAAGTCCGATAATGGGAAGGAGTGTCCAGTTCCATTTTTGAGATGGTACCATTAATAAATAAATCATTGTGACAATGAACATGGACGTCATCCATGGAACGACTTCTTCTGGCATGATAATCATTGGATCGGCACACCCAATGGTTAAACTCCATCCTAAGTTTATAAGCATCCAGAACCATAATAGACAGTAAAATCCGTTTTTTAAAACTTTTTTTATGATGATTAACGTTTGATTCATTTAATTTCCCCCATTCCTGAATCGTTAAGTTTATTATAGTTTGTATGGATTAAAGATTCAATGAGTCTATTTCCTTATTTTTACAATTTGTATTTTTAAGATGAATATACACTATAAGTGTAGTTACATGAATGAGAAGAGAATGATTTATCGTTAGAAAAGGTCGTTGTGACGAGTGAACTAAGGGAAATGTTAATTAATAGAAATGAGGCTAGATCATTAATGACAGTCCTGCATCATTTTGTAAATTACTTATAGAATTTTGAGGGTGAAAAGGATTAGATTGAAAAAAAGGTGGGAAAATGAAACGTGTAGGGTTATTTTTTATTGTCATGATAGTGGGTTTAATGGTAGTCTTAATTTATAATAAATTAGTCGTTATAGAAGTGACAGATGACCTTAGTGATTAAATGGTTTTAGTTGTTTTTATGAAAGATAAGCGAGTTGTCCGTTTATGGCGAGGTACCACGTGAATTTGTTGAGTTTGAATTAGGATTTAAAATTTAGGGCATTAGTCACCAAGTGGTAAGTGTCGCAATTAAACAACCGTTAATGATAGAATAGTTTAAAAGAAGGATGGGGTAGATGAAGCGCTGGATTGTTATCTTAATGCTAGGAATATATCTTTGTGGGTGTGAAAAAAAATCTGAACCTATTAATGATGAGGTGTCGGAAGAACATCAACGTTTGTTAATTATGGATGAGGTTAATCGAGAGGATTATGAAAGTAATCGATTTTATGCGATGGGAGATCCTGTTGTCTTTTTATCTGGAGATCAAAACGATGTCCTTTGGCAAGTAACGTTGACTGATTATGAAGTTATTCAAGATTCGCATGAGGGATTTAAAAAGGCATTAGTCCTCCATTTTAATTATCGTTATTTTATGCCAGAGTTTATTATGTCTCAAACGTTACAGTCTGTTGTTCATCCGACTGTTTTTTATCAAGATATTGCATTAAAACCACAAAGTTTAGCTGAAGCAACCATCGCATATAATATTGGGAATTATGCTAAAAGTCCTCATATTCTTTATGAACCTATTGTTAATGATGAAATGATTTGTAAGCTCGTCTATTTGCAAGCCAATACGGATCAAAGCTGTTTTAATTATTATAGTTATGCAGGACCTGGCGAATATCTCATCAGTTTTGAAAGTGGAAAGGGAGAACATTTTAATTACATGATTAATGTCAAAGAGTAAGTCGAATTATTGGAAAAAAACACCAAAAAAATGAAATATTCTTAAAAAAACGTGACATTATGTTATGATAAATGTGGGCTTATGAGAGAGAGATAAGGAGATTAAAGACTGAATTAAAGGGGTCATGTTATGAGTAAGAAGAAAAAATTATTAATTGGAGGGGCTGTCGGAATTTTAACTGTTGGATTAGTATTCGGGGGGATTAAAGCATATGAATACTATCAGGCTAAAGAATTAGTTCTGACGTATGAGGACATTACATTTCCAAATATTAAAGTGAATGAGAAGGATGTATCAGAAATCTCTAAAGCTAATTTAGAACTTGTCTTAAAAGAAGAAGTTGAAGGGCTTGAATCACGTTTGATTGAAGTTAAAATTGATGATCAAACTTTTTCAAAGACGTTAAAAGAATTAGGCTTTGTTGCGAGTGAAGATGTTAATGAATTAACTGATGAAATTTTTGCACTTGGTAAAGATTTAGAAATTCTTGAACAAGCAAAAAGAATTGAAGCAGCACCAGTAGTTGAATATACTATTGAATATAGCTATGATGAGTCATTAGTGGATGAATGGATTCAATCCATTGCACAGCAGCTTTATGTTGACAAAGAAGAGCCAACGTTTAAAATGGTTTCAGCAGGGAACTTTGAAGTGACGGAAGGACATGCAGGCTATTCGATTGATGCAGATGCAATTAAAGAGCAGGTTAAAACGGCATTAAATGAAGTTTCCGCAGAGACTATAGAAGTGACAGCAGAAGGAATCGTTGATAAACAAGCGAAAGATCCTGAACTGTTAAAGTCAGTGAACTATAAAATCTCAACTTATAGCTCAAGCTTCCCAGTCGGTATTCCAAGATCGAAAAACGTAGAACTAGCAACATCTAAAATTAACAAGACATTGTTAATGCCTGGGGATGAGTTCTCGTATACAGATAAAGTGTCACCTGTTATTTATTCAAATGGTTATGTTGATGCAACTATCTTTGTTAACGCTCAACCGGTTAATGGAGTTGGAGGCGGAATCTGTCAAGTATCGTCAACGCTTTATAACACTGTGTTACTAGCTGGAATTATGCCTACTGAACGTCGTAATCATAGTTTACAAGTTGGATATGTACCTGTCGGACTGGATGCGACGATGGCAGAAAATGCAATCGATTTTAAATTCGTAAATACATTAGATTATCCAATTTATATTAATGCCTATACGAGTGGTGGAACGTTAACGATTGAATTTTGGTCAAATGAAGATGCCCTGGATGGAGTGACGTATAAACCACAGGTTAAACAAGTAGGGCAGAACAAATATCAAACTTACTTATTGGGGTATGATACAAATGGTAGCTTGGTGTATAATGAATATATTGATACAAGTACTTATAAGTAAGAGAAAAGCTTCACTTCCGAGCGGAAGTGAAGCTTTTTTTATGTCATTTAACGTGCCAACCTAAGAAACAGAGAATATCTTATATTTTATCCTGGTCATATTAACAGCAAGATAAGTGAAAGGAATTTGTAGCAGACTAGAAAGAATGTGATGACCATTGAATAATGTTATAAGAGACGAAAAATTAAAAGCTGCCTTAAATAAGCAATATTTAAATCAGCCAGCTGACCAAGTAATTACTAAAGATCAGTTAGCAAATTTACAAGGAACTGTCACGTTAGATAACAAAGAAATCAAAGATTTGACTGGGATGAGTTATGCAACTCAGATTACCGCACTATATTTAAATCATAATGAGATTATTGATATTACACCTTTAAAAGATATGGTTAATCTTCGACAAATCAGCTTAATGAATAATCAAATCAAAGATTTAAGACCTATGAGTTCACTCGTAGATCTACAAAGTTTAAACCTCAGTAAAAATCAGATTCAAAGTGTATGGCCTTTAACAAAATTAAAAAACTTAAAGACGTTATTTCTTGATTATAATCCGCTTCAAAGCTATGATGAACTTCGATTTATGAAACAATTAACCTTATTATCGATGAGAGGAGTTGGGATTTCTAATTTGGCAGTCTTGTTACCACTCGTGAATCTTGAAGTCCTTTATTTAGATGATAATAAGATACAATCACTTGAACCATTAAGTCAGTTATATTTATTGTACCAACTCAATATTAATGGGAACCAAGTACATAATTTGAAGCCAATTTCGGCACTTAAGTACCTTCAAATGTTATTTGCCAATCAAAATCAAATTGAGAATCTAGAGCCGTTAAAAAAATTGAAACAACTTCAGTTTTTAGATTTAAATCATAATCATATAGAGGATTTAACACCGTTAGCTAGCGTCGAGTCATTAGAAGCATTAAGTATTATGAATAATCGGGTAAAAGATTTAACGCCGATTACTAAGCTTCCACATTTGCTAGCTTTACTTGCTCAAGGCAATCAAATTACCTCTTTAAAGGGGATACATGCATTACCCATCATTAGCCTTGAAAATCAGTCGGTTGAATGGGAATCGATTTGGGTTAATAAATCTGAATATGCGATTGAATTGAAAGGAAGATTAATTGATACAAATGGGGAGGTTCCATTGATTACAGCCATCAGTCCCAAAACAGTCACCTACGACGTTTTAAAATCACGACTGATTGTTAATCAGTTAGAGCCACTGATTACTGTGTTTTTTCATAATCAAAATGAAGAGATTCCATTTAGTGGTGAACTTCGTCTTTCATTCAAGGAATTAGAATAAAAGCGGTCGTTAGATCGCTTTTTTATTTGGATAATCCGTGAATTAGAGCTATCTTTCTCGTTGGATGATAGAGAAAATGAAGGGATTTTTGTTGTAAACTACTGAATATGTATGTGCAAGAAGTAAAGGAGATGTTATAATAAGGCTCGCTCTATAAGAAGTCTGTTTTTATGACGTTTTAAGATTTTCACTTAGGCGAGCAATGACGGTTATTGGTTCATATATATAGAAACAGATAAGTTTTTCACATTTTTTCGCAGAGTCTTTGGATCACTTCTGAAGGTCTTTCATTGATATGTTGAATAAATCCTTGAACAGCGTTTCTAATCTCATTTATATTTTTATAAAAGACATTATGAATCACAGATTGTTTTAACCATTTCCATAATCCTTCAATTAAGTTTAATTCAGGACTATAAGGTGGTAAAAAGACTAACCTTAATCTATTTTTGTGTTCGTTTAAAAAAGGTTGTATGACTTTAGCGTGATGAATTCTTGCATTATCTAAAATCAAAACAATCTTTCCAGTTGGATATTCCTTTAAAACATTGTTTAAGAATTTAAGAAAAATCTCAGCTGTGTAACGTTCTTCTTCTTGAACATAAACATGACCTGTCTCATAGTTAAGGATTCCTATTAATTTGATACTTTTATTATTCCCGTAAGTAGGAATAATCCGTTGTTTTCCTTTGGGAAACCAATTATTGACTAATGATTGATAATCTCTAATGGAACTTTCGTCTTGAAACAATAAATGATCAATCTCTCCACGAATCAAAATTTTTTAATTGTTCGAATTCCTGTTTAAATCTCTCTTGTTTTTCTTGACTGGCTCTAGCTAATGAGTAAGTCGGACGTGAGTAGCTAAAACCTAAGCGTAACAACATGTCACGCATTCCTCCTTTAGTAAATGAGATGCCAAATTCTCTTTTTACCCAAAGACATAGAAGCTTACAATTCCAAGTCATATAAGGTTCAAGCCCAACACCTGAAGGTGTTTTCTCAACTATCGTTTCAATTAACAAAGCTTCCTGTGAGGGTGAAAGTTTCTTCGGACAGCCTGATTTTGGGCGTGGGTTTAATCCCTCAAGTCCATACTTTTTATAATTTCTAACATGTGTTCCGATGGTCTGAGCAATGGTCTGAGCAGTGAAGGGAACCATCTTAGCTATTTCTACATTTTTGTATCCTTGTAAGTGTAAATAGATGACTTGATAACGAGTATAAAGTTGTTTAGATGATGTTTCACGCATCGCTGTTTCAATTGATTTTAATTCTGTCTGATTCATAGTTGCCCCAATTTCTATCCTAAAATGTATGTTTAATCCCTACTATTTTAACATAGATTTTGACGAATTTTGACCACAAGTGTTTGAACTTAAAAACTATGAATTACATTTCTGTTTATATATTTATAGAAAAAATTCTATTTTTATTTTGTATTTTCTTCTAAAAAGGTGTAACCTTAAATGGTAGCTGAAGGAGGTCTGAGGATGAAAGAATTTAGTAGTTTAGATGTAGCTAAAGCGGCTGTTAAAGTTTCAATGACCGCATCGAGAAGTGAAGAAGATCAATTAGTTCGTGAATTAAGATCGCAAGGTATTTATGCCACTGCAGTGGATATCGGGGGAAATTTACTTCAATCCATTCCTAAAATTATTGAGCGTGCGATTATTGCCTCACGTAAAACAAATGTGACAAAAGAATCTTTTATTTTAGATGGAGCTGTTGCAGGTGCAACACGTGATGCCATTATGCAAGTTTCAATGAAAGCAACTGGGTTAAATGCAGGAGGTAAAGTTGCCATTGCTCGCTGTGGTGAAAATTTAACCGTCTGTATTTTCTTAAGTATTGGGTTACTTCATTTAGATGATGTCGTCATCGGTCTCGCCCATCGTTCAGTACCTGCAAATCTGTAATTTTATAAATAGATAAAAAAATCTCTATATTCCTTTTGACATTTATTACCAAAACTCATATAATAATCATAATTTAAAACTACTCAATAGTAGGAAAACATAAATCAACGGTGATTTATGAGGTAGAAATTATATGGGGATTTTGTAGGTTCGTAGAATGGTAGCTCAAGTAAATTAAACCTCTATTTACATAGGGTTTTTAAAGTCTACCTACAACTCTCTTTATAAGAGAGTTTTTTTTATTTCCATATAAGCAGGTGATGTTTGACTCATCTGAGTTTAACAAGATAAAAAATGAATATAGGAGATGATCGTATGAAAGCCAGCAAACTGTTAAAATTTGTAGGTGTTGGGATGGTTTTTAGTAGTTTTTTATTTGCTTGTAGTCATAAAGACTCAGATGTAAAAACGATAGGTGTTTTACAGTACATGGAGCATGGTGCATTAGATGCAGCTTACGAAGGTTTCATCGCAGGATTAGCCGAGGAAGGATATATTGAAGGGGAAAATATTAAAATTGATTTAAAAAATGCTCAAGGGGATCTTACAACCGCTCAAACTATTGCTAATCAGTATGTAAGGACGATGTGGATATGATGTTCGCCATTGCAACACAAGCTGTTCAATCTGCCTATAATGCAACAAAAGACATTCCTATCTTAATGACTGCGGTGACTGATCCTGTTGAAGCTGGAGTCGTAAAAGACTGGAACCAGTCAGGAACAAATGTGACAGGAACGAGTGATTTAACGCCTGTTGCTAAACAAATGGAATTGATTACCGAGTTAGTTCCAGAGGCGAAAACAGTTGGTGTGATTTATACAACGAGTGAGGTCAATTCGGAAGTTCAAGTCAAGATGGCAGAAGAAGCCGCCTCTAACTTAGGGTTACAAGTGATTCGCGTGGGAGTCACAACGGTTAATGATATTCCTCAAGCAGTTGCATCTGTGATTGATAAAGTTGATGCGATGTATGCCCCAACTGATAACTTAATTGCAAGTTCGATGCCAGTTTTATGGAATGCTTGTTTAGATAAAAAAGTTCCCATTGTTGCTGGAGTGGATACGATGGTCATTGATGGTGGTATTGCAACTGAAGGGATTGATTACTATCAATTAGGATATGAGACAGGTTTAATGGCTGCTCAAGTATTAGAAGGAAAAGATCCAAGTACGATGCCAATTAATACCCTTCAAAATACAACGTTAATCGTGAATCAAAAAAATGCAGAAGCCATTGGATTATCCATTCCTGATTCGATTTTAAAAGGTGCTGAAATTATAGGAGGTGAATAAGATGGGAGTTTTATTAACAGTCTTAGAGCAAGGACTCATTTTTGGGATCTTGGCTCTAGGTGTTTATTTGACTTATAAAGTGTTAGATTTTGCTGATTTATCGGTTGAAGGAACCTTCCCACTAGGAGCGGCTATTACAGCCTTCCTTCTGACACAAGATGTCACTCCCCTACTCGCTGTGTTAATTTCTTTTTTAGGTGGCATGTTGGCTGGAGCTGTGACAGGAATTTTGCATGTTAAGCTTAAAATTACGAATTTGTTATCAGGAATTTTAGTGATGAGTGGTCTTTATTCCATTAACCTACGTATTATGGGAAAAGCGAATATTCCACTGTTTAATGAAGAACGTATTTTTTCAGGTGCGATTCCTATTTTATTAACCATTGTGATCATTGTAGTGTGTGTTAAAATCATCGTCGATTTATTTTTAAAAACGAAGTTTGGATTTATGATTAAGGCCACAGGAGATAATCCCCAATTAGTGACGACATTAGGGGTGAATCTAGGATGGGTTAAAATTGTATGTTTAATGGTTTCGAATGGATTGGTCGCTTTAGCAGGATCATTAAGTGCTCAGTATCAAGGATTTGCTGATGTTGGGATGGGAACAGGAACGATTGTCATTGGCTTAGCCGCCGTTATTTTCGGTGAAGCGATTTTTAAAAAAGCACGTTGGATTCTTCCAACCACGATGGCTATTATTGGAGCGATTTTATATCAAGGATGTACAGCTATTGCGTTACAGCTAGGATTCCCTGCAACAGATTTAAAATTATTAAGTGCGTTAATTGTTACATTAGCTTTAGCGTTAAATAATCATAAAATTAAAGCTTTTCCTACCCTATTATCTAAAACTTCGAAACCATCTAACATTAAAGGAGGGATTGCGCGTGCTAAACATTCAACAATTAAGTAAAACGTTTTATCCGAATACCGTCAATGAAAAGAAAATTTTTCAGGGGTTGGATTTAACGATTGAAGAAGGAGAGTTTGTGACGGTGATTGGAAGTAATGGTGCCGGAAAGTCAACCTTATTAAATCTAATCTCCGGAACGTTAACACCCGATGCAGGGGTTATTTCCTTACTTAATCATGAGATTACCCAACTAAAGGAATATCAACGGACACGCTTTATCTCACGCGTCTTTCAAGATCCAACGCTCGGAACTTCACCTTCTTTAACCATTCAACAAAACTTATCCTTGGCTCGTAATAAGGGAAAACGATTTGGTTTAGCATTTTTAGAATCTAGAAAAGATATTGAAACATTTAAAGCAATAGTTGCTCCTCTCCAACTTGGGCTTGAAAATCAATTGCAAACTCCAGTTGGTCTATTATCAGGAGGGCAACGTCAAGCGATCTCTTTAATTATGGCGACTTTGGTGAAGCCCGATTTATTACTGCTTGACGAGCATACGGCAGCACTCGATCCTAAAACATCCGCTAAAATTATGGATTTAACGAATCAAATGGTCCAAGAATCAAAGATTACGACGTTAATGATTACGCATAATTTAACGCATGCGATTAAATATGGATCTCGTTTAATCATGCTACATGAAGGACAGATTGTTCTTGATATTAGTGGCCATGAAAAACAAGAACTAACGCCTGAAAAATTATTACATCAATTTGAAAAAAATGTGCATAATGGATCGCTCAGTGATGAATTATTATTCTCATAAAAAAGTGATGTCACGTAGCGACATCACTTTTTTTATGAATGGAAAAGAGACGATTCGATCTCTTTTATAAAACTGATCTAATATCATGATATCGTCGTATCTCCCCTATTCTACGATTTAAAGACTTTATTTTTAGTCGTTGATAGCTACGATTTTAAATACGATAGGCTACTTTTTTAAAACGTATTTAAAAATACCTTTTTTGGAAAAAAATAGAAATATTTATTATTTAAGCTCATATAATAATCATAATTCATTGAAATCCAACTTAATCAATAGAAAATAATCCATGAGGTTGGTGTCTTTAGTAAATAGAGAGGTTTGAGAGACAACTCCTTTATTCTCAGCCAAAAGGTAATGTGATGTGAAGATAAAGAGGATGGTTTTACTCATTATGAGTTGAACAAAATAGATAATGATAGGAGGATGATCATATGAAAGCTAGTAAAGTATTAAAAGGTCTAGGGGTTGGGATGATTTGTTGTTATTGTAGCTTTCTAGCTGGTTGTAGTCAAAAGACGGATTCAGATATGAAAACGATTGGTGTTTTACAATATACAGAACATGCTGCCCTAGACGCTTCTTATGAAGGATTTATTGCTGCTTTAGAAGATGAGGGATATGTTGACGGAGACAACATTCACATTGATTTTAAAAATGCACAAGGACAAAATCCAACGGCACAAACCATTGCCAGCCAGTTAGTGAATAGTAACGTTGATTTAGTTTTTGCCATTGCGACACCAGCGGCTCAAGCGGCTTATAACGCGACAAAAGATATTCCAATTGTGATCACAGCGGTGACTGATCCTGTGGAATCAGGGTTAACAAAGGCATGGGATGTGAGCGGAACAAATGTGACAGGAACGAGTGATTTAACACCTGTGGCTAAACAAATGGAACTGATTCAAGAACTGTTACCTGAGGCAAAGACAGTTGGGATTTTATATACAACGAGTGAAGTGAATTCGGAAATTCAAGTGGCATTAGCAGAAGAAGCTGCGGCTAAGTTAGGGCTTGATATTATCAAAGTTGGAATTACATCTGTCAATGAGATTCCAAATGCCATTGCTTCTGTTGTTGATAAAGTTGATGTGATTTATACCCCAACCGATAATTTAGTTTCAAGCTCAATGCCAGTCGTTTGGAATGCCTGTCTTGAGAAAAAAATTCCAGTTGTCACAGGTGAAGAAGGAATGGCTAAAAAAGGTGGCGTTGCAACCGAAGGTATTGACTACTTCCAGTTAGGTTATGAAACAGGTTTAATGGCTGCTGAAGTATTAGAAGGAAAAGATCCAAGTACCATGCCAGTTAAAACGTTAGAAAATACGTCTTTAGTTGTGAATCAAGAACATGCCGATGCGATTGGTTTAACCATTCCGGATAGTATTTTAGAACGAGCTGAAATTGTAACGAGTGAAGAATAACAGGCTGGATTCCCCTACTCTAACATAAAAGGATTAATTTGTTGCTAAAATGTATATCAAAGAAAGAGAGGTCTAAAAATTAGACACCTCTTTCTTTTTTTTGCCAAAAGGTTGCATCAAAGAACTGGAATGAGTAAAATAATTACGTAGTAAGATTAAAAAATAAATAACGTGGAGGCTTTTTTATGGCAAAAAAAGTAGCAGTAGTATTTACAGGTGGAACCATTTCAATGAAAGTAGATCCACGTCTGAAGGCCGCCATTCCGTCAATGTCTAGTGAAGATATTATGTCAATGGTCACAAACATTGATCAAATTGCTGAGCTTGATATTGTAGAGTTTGGAAAACTTCCAGGACCACATATGACACCCGAAAAAATGATGGAGTTAAAACGTGTGGTAGAAGAAAAATTAAATCAGGACGATATTGTAGGTGTTGTCGTAACACATGGGACGGATAACTTAGAAGAAACAGCTTATTTATTAGATATTTGTTTAAATACTGAGAAACCAGTCGTTGTCGTTGGAGCAATGCGCAATGGATCAGAACTTGGTTATGATGGGCCAAGTAATTTAGCAGCTGCTATCTGTACAGCGGTTCATCCTAAATCACGAAATAAAGGAGTCTTAGTTGTCTTAAACAACGAAGTCAATGCAGCCCGTGAAGTGACTAAAACTCATACGATGAGCCTGGATACATTTAAATCGTTAGAGTTTGGTCCAATTGGTATTGTCGATCAAGATGATGTCATCTATTATCATAAACAATCGATTCCAACTAAGCATGTGCAGACGGATCGTATTGAAACGGATGTTCATTTACTGAAAGCTGTCTCAGGAATGGACTCTACCCTTTTAGATTTCTTAGTTGAAAAAGGGGCGAAAGGAATCGTCATTGAGGCGATGGGACGAGGAAATGTTCCACCAATGATGATGGAAGGAATCAAACGTGCCGTTGCTCATCAAATTCCGGTCATTATCGTGTCTCGTTGTCCAATGGGACGTGTACTAGAATCGTATGGTTATGACGGTGGTGGTGCTCAATTAGTTGAAGCGGGAGCTATTTTAGCAAGTAACTTAAACGGTCAAAAAGCTCGTATTCAATTAATGTTAGTTCTAACAGTCGCTAAAAACTTAGAAGAAGTCAAATCATACTTTATAGATTAATTAAAAAGCGCAAAAGGAGGAAATTTCGCCTTTGCGCTTTTTTTCTATTAAGATAATTCTTCAAGTAAATATTGTTTGAAGTCTTCTATCACGACTTCTTTTTGAGTTAGCCATTGATCGTAAGTCGTCATTTGGGCTGTTATATCACGCAACGTATCTGCAATGACAGAGGCAACTTTTGTAATATTGTTTTCATAAATACATTCAACGTCATCAATGGAAACAATTATATGAGCGACGGTTTCCATGAGGGTCTCCATGACTTCATCAGCATGCTCTTCAAGTTGTGAATACAAAATCTTTTTAAGTCGTGTGATTGAAGATGAAGTTTGATACGCTTGTTCGAGGAAGCCTAAGAACTTTTCAAAATCATCGACGCTATCTTGAGGTTCGATTTCAAATAAGATTTTGAAGAAGAGATTCCAATGGAACTCTTTATTCATCACATCCCTAAAATACGGCCCAACAATCTGCGCGAACTTATTCGTATAATGAGGTTCACGTGAGAAAATAATTGGAACGTTGAATTCGACTTCCTCATTTGAAATTTGAGAAATACGTTCAAGTGCCTTAATAAGAGAATCACTAATATTTTGAATTTCTAGCATCCCATTTGGAAAGAATGTGTATTTCATGATGGTTTGGCATGCTTTTTTAATATTAACGTTCATTCCCAGTTGCTCTTTTAACTGTTTAGCAAAGACATCATTACACATTTTAGCCATCACTTCTTCTAGGTTACGACGTTGATACTCTTCATCCGTTTGTCGTTGTTCCACATTTCGGTAAATGGTTAATAATTGTTTATCGAGTAAAGCTAAGTTATTTTTAATCGAGTGCATCATTTCAATTAATAAATCATCGACTAAAAGGAAGTTATAATTTTTATAAATAATTTTATGTTCAATTTCACCCCAGAATGAGTTAACAAGTGATTTAATCTGTAACTCAAAGGGTAACTCATTATTCGTATCTGTGACAATTCCATCAATTCTGAAGATTTTAAATCCATTTTTCTGTTTTTGTGGTTGACGCCCGTCTAAGCTTAATTTAACATTTGGATTCATTTCATTATAATAGTACCCATCATCATTTCTCACATTAAAATGTTTTTTTAAGACTTTATAAATCGCACGTTCATCTTGTTCAAAGCGACATTCAATACGAACTCCAATTAAATCGGATAATTGATAAATCAGGCGGATGGGGTCATTGTATTTTTTATAGTATCCTTGGCGAAGAATTTTTTCTTTTAAGCTGTCTCGTCCTTTCACACGAGTGGTAATATTTAAATACTCCATCGTATGGAGGTTCATAATTTCAGTGAATTCCATCTGAAGTAATTTTGAAATGACTTCTAGTTGATCACGTTCTTTATCAAGTGTCGATAATGCTTTTTCAATATATCTAAATTCTGCTAATGGCAAGGTTAACTCCCCTTTTTGCTTAAAATCTTACATCTTTATTTTAACGCGATTTGCAATGTGATGCTAATGGAAAATTAGTATAAATTAAAAACCTAGCAAAATATATATAAGTCCAGATAAGTTTTTTACATCGTAAAAAATTTTAACTGGGCTATAGTCTGCCTTGTACGGCATGATCATCCCATATTTCGGCTGCTATATTAAATGTAGAAAACATTTCTGTTTGTATATAGTTGCTAGGTTACCAAGCGCGTTCATCTGAAAAACCATAAGATTCAACTTCATAAAGGTATTGACTTTGACTAATATCTTTTGGAGTGACCAACCAGCCACCATTACTATCGATATCCACGCCAATAGCATTAAAAACTTTCCAAACAATATCTGAACAATGCGTGAGATTCATGTTTGTCTTAGTTGCAATCAGATTATAATTAATATCTAAAAAATCTGACATCGCTCGTTTAACGAGTTCACTGATGGTTTCTTCAGTGCGGTTTTTGAGGCGTAGCACTTTCACAGTCGGATAATAGTCCCATTTTTCAAGTGATTCTAATCGCGAACTTGTTCCATACCCTAAGGCTTCAAGAACTAGTCCCGCTTCTGCATCGAGCACAATTCCAGCATGTCCATGGCGATAGAGTAGCGTATGATTAGATTTAGTGATTAAAATATCTCCATTTTGAATATCTTGAAGCTGATGGCACTTGACTTGTTGATTCTGCTCATCGACACAACGTTCTTCTAACGTGATAAGACTAATAGGATAATCTACGACTTTAAAGTCTTCAGTTGTTTGCTTCATCACTGAAATAGAATTCTCAGCATGATTTGGCGTATAAGCATTCAGTTCAACTAAAAAATTTAGCATGGAAATGATTAAAATAAAAAAAAGAAATGTAATGAAATAATAGTTTGGTTTCATTTGATCCTCCAAAAGTGGTATAAGACAAAGTAGTTTCTCTATTATAGCATACATTTCTTTAGTTTATACAAGATTTTCTTACTTGACCCATGATTCATACCATAAAATAAAGGTCATTAAGGTCCAAATTTTACGACTATGATCCCCTCTTCCTTTAGCATGGGCTTCTAAATAGGAAAGAGCCACCTGTTGATTGATGAGATGCTCACAACTTGGCGCTAAAATGATGTCCCGTGCTTCGTCGAAAAGTTCGTTTTTAAACCATTTTTTTAAAGGGACCGGATAGCCTTTTTTCGGAGCCTCAAGGACATGAGCTGGGATAAAGTCTTCAAAAGCTTCTCGTAATAAAATTTTTGTTTGAACCCCCTCTATTTTTTCACGATGTGTTAAATATTTCGCTAGTTCGAGCACCTGTTGATCTAAAAAGGGTACCCGAAGTTCTAGAGCATGTGCCATCGTTAGTCGATCTGACTTCACTAAGAGATCACCACGAAGCCACGTTTTTAAATCAATCATTTGCATTTGTGTTAGTGGATCGAGATTCTTGATTTGATCATAGATTGGATGTGTAATCTTCGTAAAGGAGTGAGACGGCTCATAAAAGGATAGGAGCTGCTCTTTTTCTTGCTCGTTAAAGACGAAGGCATTCCCAACATATCGATCTCTTAACGGAATACAGCCGCGTCTGATAAAGTTTTTCCCTTTCATATTCGGCAAATGATTCGCCACCCATAGAAGTATTTGTTTCATTGGTTTAGGAATCGGGTTAAACAGTTTTAAGGCATCGACTTCTCGATAAATTCGATAGCCACCGAAAAGCTCATCGGCACCCTCACCTGATAAGATGACTTTGACATGTTTTCTTGCTTCTCTCGCGATGCTATAAATGGCAACACTTGAGGGATCAGCAACGGGGCTATCCAAAAACCCAATGGCTTGCCTAGCTTCTTTCATGAATTCATGAGCATTTAACGTTTTTGTCGTTAAATCTAGCTTTAATTTTTCTGCTGTTTTTATGGCCTCATTGATTTCGCTATAACCCTCTTCTTCAAAGCCGATTGTAAAAGCTTTTAAATCCTCTTTAAACGCTTTAGCACATGTTGTAAGGATAGTAGAGTCTATGCCCCCTGATAAAAAACAGCCAACTTCTACCTCACTTTGTAGGTGAGATTTGACGGAAGAAACAATGGCTTGCTGGAGTTCTTCCTTTAAGACATAGGACGTTTTTTTAGTCGGTAATAATTCTACTGTGGCATACGTCTTTATCCTTAGTCCTTTCTCAAGTGAATAAGTTAAATAAGTCCCTGCTTCAAGTGCTTTAATATCTATGAGGCATGTATCAGGCTCGGGAATGTATTGAAAGGTAAAGTAATGCTGGAGTGCTTTAAAATCGAGAAACTGTTCTTTATCGTATATGGATTTAAACACTTTAAGTTCCGATGTTAGGAAGATTCCATCGTCAAGGTGGTAATAATACAATGGTTTAATCCCAAACCGATCTCGAACAGCAATTAACTCTTGTGTTATTTCATCGTATAGCACAAGGGAGAACATCCCTCGCAGTTGAGACATGAATTCTAACCCTAATAACTGATAAAGAGTCACAATCACTTCCGCCTCACAAGAAGTTTCAAAACTGAATCCTAATTTCTCAAGTTGAGTGCGAAGTTCTAAATAATTATAGATTTCTCCGTTAAACACAAGGTGGCACGTCTTATCACTTGAATGAAAAGGCTGTGATCCACCTTCTAAATCAATAATACTTAAACGATTGAATCCTAAAATAAGTTGTTCAGATACATATAATTGTTCATCGTCTGGTCCACGGTGCTTTATTTGTTGTAAAGCATACTGCATGAATTGGAGATCCTCAATCGTTGTTTTATTTTTCATCAAGACAACTAATCCACACATGGTTATCACCTATTCAGCTAACTTATAAGATAGTTTACGAACTGATTGTCTTAGAAAGAACTAAAAAACAAAATAATTAACACAAACATTTGTTCGTTCCTTGTTCGAACGGTGAGAAAAATAGACTCAGCTACGTGTATTTTTTGCTAAATGAGTGATAAATGACTTATTTTTATGCAATGATAACGCTTAATCAGGTCAGGTGCCATTTTGCCACCGTCTGGATAATCTTAGAACGAATGTTCGGAAATATAAAAAAAGATAGCAAATGCTATCTCTTTTTAACAGTTAATAATCGTTCCACCATTGACATGGATGGTAATACCAGACATATAAGATCCTTCATTAGAAGCTAGCAACACGTAAGCACCTGCTAATTCTACGGGATGTCCCATACGTTTCATTGGCACATTCGCTCCATGTTGAGACACTTTTTGAGCATCAAATGACGCTGGAATAAGTGGTGTCCAAATGGGACCTGGTGCCACTGCATTCACGCGAATCCCTTTTTTAGCTAAATTAGAAGCCAGTGAACGAGTGAAGGCTGTTAAGGCTCCTTTTGTAGATGAATAATCCAATAAAGTTTCATTTCCTTCATAAGCAGTGACTGATGTTGTGTTAATGATGCTATCTCCTTCAGTTAAATGCGGCACCACAGCACGCGTTAAATAGAAGGTTCCGAAATAGTTGACCGCAAATGTTTTATGAAGGTCTTCATCTTTAATTTGAGTGATTTCATTTTGTGGATATTGAACAGCGGCGTTGTTTACTAAAATATTAATTTGATTAAATTTTGCTAATGTTTGATTAACAATGTCCTGTGCGAAGCTTGGATTCGTCAGATCACCTTGAATTAATAAGCATTCACCGTGCGCCTGCTCAATAGCTTGTTTAGTTTCATTCGCATCTTCTGTCTCATCATAATAAACAACAACCACTTTTGCTCCCTCTTTGGCAAAAGCAAGCGCAACAGCACGCCCGATTCCGGAGTCGCCACCTGTAATAATCGCCACTTTATTTTTTAAGCGTCCAGAACCATTATTGTATTCAGGATGATCATAGATCGGTTTGGGATCCATTTGTGATTCAATCCCTGGTTGTTTCGTTTGAGTTTGTGGTTTTGCGGTTTTGGGAAACTGACTGCATGGGCTAGTCATTTAACAAATCCTCCTTTTGATTAAAACATTCATTGATAGTTTTCACAAATGTCCTATTTTTATAAGAAAACCTTGAATGAAAATATGAACAAAAAGGCCATTAAATGTCTCTTGTCGAACCGCAAGACACATGCTATATTATAAGGTAGCAAAGTTCAAACTTTTTAGAGATTTAGGGGGACATGAGATGGATATTAAGCAACATGTTGGAATGAGAACACTAAAAACAGGAATAGCCGTTGTCATCACCGCCTGTCTCGGAAATACCTTTTTAATTAGTAACCCATTTTATGCCGTCATTGGGACGGTATTTGCGATGCAAAATACCGTTAAAAGTTCATTTGTTGCAGGAAAAAATCGATTACTTGGCACGGTACTAGGAGCTATCATTGGTTACCTATTTGCACTTGTCCATTTTGATCACCCACTTCATCTTGGTTTTGCAGTCATTGTGACGATTATTTGTTGTAATGCTTTAAAAATAAGCTCCTCTATTATCATTGCAGCAACCGTCTGTATTTCTATTTTAATGGGGATTACAGCCGATCAAAATCCACTTATTTATTCTCTTTTACGTACGACAGATACTTCAATTGGAATCATTGTGGGGATTTTAGTCAATTATTTTATTGCACAGCCGAATTACTTAGGGCGTTTAACGGATGAGATTGAAAAGATTGAACAAATGACGATTGAACTGGTCAAAAATATTTTAATTCATCAAGACTTAAATATATCTCCTTTAAATTCTGAATTAAGTCGTTTAAATGCGTTATATCATAATTATTGTGCCGATACAAAATTTCATAAGAATCCTGTTTCCTCTAAAAAATTAAAGAAATCCATTGATGCGTGCCATGACATCTATTTTCATGCTAAGTGTATTGCAAAACTGGAATTAGAGCAAACAGAGATGACGTTTGATAATAAAATGGAGATTATTGAATTTTTTAATCAAGGCTGTCAAGAAAAAGTCAAGCTTAGGGAACCGATTCATCCTATTTTTGAATATCATATTCATAAGATGTTAGACCAAATTTATTTATTAACCTCTACCGTTGAAGATTTAACGGAGCATTTGAATCCAACACAAGAATAAAAGGACTAATCAACGATTAGTCCTTTTATACTATTTTTAGAGTGAATCGGTTAATGACATGATGTTTACCACATCCAGGCATCTGCATCGCAAAGATAAGAGCTTCTTGTTTTGTTTTCCACGCAGAGTAATGACAGATTTTCACGTTATTTTCGGGAACAACATAAAGACAAAGCCAGAAGTATTCTGGATGAGCCAACACCATTTCTAAGTCATCAATATCAATGATGACATCTCCATCTAGTTCTAAAATTAAGATAGCTTGGGCTAGTGTATATTTATTAATATCAATATCTCCTTCATTCCATTTATCTTCGATGGTTTGAATGATATCGTTGATTTCTTTGATTAACTCATGTCCTTCAAGGGTTAAATCTAAGACATAAGGTGTGAATTCAGTCTCTAAATGACTGTAAATGCGATACAGGGCTTTTCGAACTTTTGTTAGCTTGGCACACTCCTCTTTGAGTTTGTGATAAAGCGATCGATTAATCAAGATGATAATGTTATTGTTTTCAAGCAAACTATGACAACATTCTAGAATTTCATCCATTTCGGATAGACAAGTTCCAATATTTGTCTTAATTCGTAACATTGTTTGACTTAACATCGCCTAAACACCCCCTTTTCTATAATATATGACAGTACCTCCTTCCGTGAGAACATAAAAAAAGAAGGCAGTTGCCTTCTTTTAAATAAACTGTTTTAAGTCACCGAGTGTATGGACGGGAGCGTGACAGCTTCCACCTTCACAGACGTAAAATGAGGGATCTTTTGATAAAGGATAGTCTGTTAAAAATGGAATTAAATCTGATAATTTGTTCTCATTTTCAGGGGTTTTTAAGATAACAGTTAAATTAAACAATGGAGATAAAGAAAGAAATGTTTTAAAATCTTCGATTTCATTGTCGTTTGTTAAGATAGCGATGAGTTCTTTACTTGATTCGAGAGCGAATTGAGCAGCGATTAAGTAAAAGGCATGACTAATTTCATAATGGGTCGCATGAGCCGCCATGAAGTTTAGTTGCTCCATCGCTTCTTTTTCTAATGTGGCGTCTCCTGTTAAGCGAGCTAAACGAATTAAGTTATAAGCTGCGACTGAATTCCCTGATGGCATGGCCCCATCGTACGTTTCTTTTGGACGAATCATTAAATGCTCAGCATCACTGCCATATAAGTAATAACCTCCCGCTTCACCATCCTTAAACAAGCGAATCATCTCTTGCGTTAGTCCGATGGCTTGTTTAAGATAGTCTGGGTTAAAAGTACTTTGATAACTTTCAATTAAACCATAGACATAAAAAGCATAATCATCTAGATAACCTAGATAATGACTTTTTCCTTCGCGGTAACGAGCGAGTAATCGTTTTTCTTCAAAGAGATGTTGATTAATAAAAGAGATTGTTTCCTGAATGAGGGTCTCATATTGCTGATCTTGTGTCACATGGTAAGCTTTTGCTAGAGCGACTAGCATTAAACCATTCCATGACGTTAGAATTTTATCATCTTTATGTAAATGATAACGTGACGCACGATACGTTAAAAGCTTCTGTCTTAACGGTTCGATGTGTGATTCGTCAAGATCAATGGATGCATGGAGACGATTGAGAATATTTTTTCCTTCAAAATTTCCAAGTGAGGTTACGCCATAATACGTATTAAAGAGCGCCCCTTCTGTTTCACCGAGTACCTCAATGATTTCTTCTGGTGTAAAGAGATAGTACTTCCCTTCTTCGCCTTCACTATCAGCATCTTCAGCACAGTAAAAACCACCGTCAGGATGATGAAGATTATTGAGGACATACTGAAGGGTTTTAGTGGCAATCATAAGATATCGTTTTTCTTCGGTGACTTCGTAGGCTTCTAAATAAGTGATAATCAGTAGGGCATTGTCGTAGAGCATTTTCTCAAAGTGTGGAACAAGCCACTCATCATCGGTGGAATATCGGGAAAATCCAAAACCTAGATGATCGAAAAGACCACCTTTATACATTTGATCCAGTGTCTTTTTCGCCATTTTGATGGCATTTTGATCACCGGTACGTAACAGATACATGAGACGATGTGATGTTGGAAATTTTGGAGCATCTCCAAACCCACCGTTTTCAAAATCATAACTCGCTTTAAAATGTTGCATGGCATGGGCAAAAAGTTTTGAATTGACTTCTTGATTAGAGTTTCGCTGTTCATTCATTTGTTCGAGATGTTCTTGAATGCCAGTTGTTACTTGTTCAATTTTTTCACGATTTTCAGACCATGTTTTAACAATGGCTCTTAACACATCTAGTAGTCCTGGTCGACCATAGCGACTATTTTTAGGGAAATAAGTCCCCGCATAAAAGGGATGAGCCTCTGGTGTCATTAAAATGGTGAGTGGCCATCCACCCTGCCCCGTTAAGCTCTGACAAACGGTCATATAAACACTATCAATATCCGGGCGTTCTTCACGGTCCACTTTAATTGAAATAAAGTGCTCATTTAAATAAGCCGCCACTTCTTCATCTTCAAACGATTCATGCTCCATGACGTGACACCAATGACACGTTGAATAACCAATACTTAAAAAAATCGGCTTATCTTCGGCTTTTGCTTTGGTAAAAGCTTCTTCATTCCATGGATACCAATCGACCGGATTATACGCATGTTGCAATAAATAAGGGGATAATTCATGAATCAAATGATTGGGGTGTTTACTTGTTGTCGTCACAAAATCAACTCCTATTCCTTTCAATAGCTCTAGTGTTTGAAAAGATCGGGCTTCCTATTCCATTTCAGGCAAGGTTAATTGAAAACGTTCGATCGTTTCAGGATAAATTTTAAGTGGCTTGAAACTTAATCGCTTAATTTCTCCCGCATTATCTACTGAAAAATAGAGTTCATAATCACCAATGGGATGATGAGCGCCAATCATTGGAGTGATTTTTAGGGTAACGGTCGTTGGTTTATAAGGTTCAGCTGTTAGGTCAAGTATCGACATTTCATAGTTATAGAGTTCCACACGCTTACCTAGGTCTTCTCCATAATACTTCACCATTTCTTCTTCAATAGCAGGTTGTAATAAATTGATCATGAGTTTTTCACAAGATTCAGGATTAACATTCATGGCATGAGCAGTCTTAGGAACTAAGTTGAAGGTAAGAACAAGAGAGAACATGACTAAAAACTGACTGATTCGGTGAATTTTCATCCATAAAACCTCCTATTTACATGAGCTTTCTCATATTATTTGTCATTCAAGGATTAAAAAAACACGACGTTGAGTGTTTTTGATTTTATTCCCCTTCAATCAGGAAGAATTCCTTTAATTTTCAACATTCATTTATAGACTGGCTTCAATTATCAAATATAGGGATGTCGTCTAATTCTTTGGTCTCTTGAAACGTTTGGGTTTCAATGTCTCCTAAAGAATCAATCAAGTACGTGGCGACATAATGAGCATAAACTTTCTCTTCATTTAAAAAAGAGGAAAAGGCTAATTTAATGGAAATTTGTGTTTCATTGATTGGTTCAATGTGAAGAAGATCGATCTCCTCTGAGTTGACTTTTAAGGGTGTAACGGCTCTTTCTTCTCTTATTTTTGCAATAATTTTAGGATATAACAGGTTAATAATCAGTTGACTTTTTAAGTCCATCCTTGTTATGTTTTCCTTTTCCTGAGATTTCTGTTTAGAATCTGGTGGGGTCATTAAACATAAAAACATCATACTGATGATTAGAATGAGACTATAAACGAATCGTACATCCATACTGGCTTCCTCCCTTTTAACTCTTAGCTTAATATTTGAAAGAAAACAGTGACTTATTCAAAAAGTGATGATTAAAATGCTAAATAGCCTTACTAACTCATCCGTTCATCCCCAAAGACATAAAGTTGATTTTTTTAGAGGGTCATCATCACTCATGGGATAAGACGACCTTTAATCGATTTAAACAGCCAGTCAAAAAAACAAGCAAGCCAAGGCCTATAAAGCCTTTACTTGCTTGTTCATGATTGCTATGGATTAAAAACTAAGATGATTTATTCTAGAGGAACGAATGGTCATCACGCCAAATGATTTCCACAGTGAGGACAGTATTGGTACGTGGCGTCTACCACTTCGTGACAGTGATGACAACGTCGTTTATTTTCTGATGGGGTATAAACGATTTCTTGATCCCATAAGGTGAGTTCCATCTTCTCATCCGCTTCAAGTGCTCTCCCCTTTTCTAATGGGATTTTAGCAATGGTTTGGCAGGTGTCACAAACAATATAATATTCTAAGCGCCATTTCCAGAGTGGAATAAAAAAGAAATGGAATTGATGATAGTGTTTAAATAACGTGAATTTTTCCGTTCCACGACAGTGTTTACACATCGTAGCCGGTAGTGGTTTAAGTTCAACGTTTTTTGTCTCTACTCCAAAAATACCAATAAAAAACATAAATCGAAAATCCTTTCATCAAACAGTCTCTCTTTATTATAATGAACCTTAATTATCTTTTAAATGAAAATTATCATGATTAATACAATTTTTTACGATTTTTAATTTTAAATGACGCTGTGTTAGACAATTTTGTTGGTGAGTAAACCTGCTTAATATCAATGATTTTTAACTAAGAATTTTTAAAGGCAATCTTTGCTTTAAGCGAATGAAGTATTAAAAACAACATTTTCGTGTAACAGAGCCTTAAATTAAGAATTTACATAACATTTTTTCGCGCTTCTCTATATAATATAGTAGCCTTAAAAAGGATGTGAAAAGATATATGTCTTATAAGTATAGAATCATGCATTTAGATCAAACAGCACATAATCTTAAGTACAAATATGGTCAAAGCTTTACTCCTACTCAAATTACATATCATCAAACAATGAATAATGCTTCTGCGCTTAAAGAACGTCATAATTTAAATAATCGGACGGATAACACCTATACTGGATTTCATCTCGTGGTAGATGATCAGGAAGCTATCGAATGCTTACCTTTAGATGTTCAGACATGGCATGCAGGTGATGGTTTTGGAGATGGGAATATGAAATCAATAGGTGTCGAGATAGCATATTCAACAAGTAGTGACATCGGCTTAAGAGATAAAGCTATCGCTAATGGTGCAACACTTATTGCTAATTTAATGAAAACTTATAATATTAGTATAAGTAATGTCTATTCTCATCGAGATCGGACTGGTAAAAAATGTCCACATGATCTGATCAGTCGTTATGGGGAAACGAAATTCAGAAACTTAATTCAATCGGAATATGAACGATTAACACAATCAAATAGTTCTACAACAGCATCAGACGAGTTTAATATTGGAGAAACAGTTACCGTATATGAAGATATTCCTGGATACATCTCTCCTGGAGCTCTTATTCCTAGTACGACTGTTAAATCCGGTGAATATACTGTTTATCAAGTAGCAAGTGGTGCTCCTCATCCACTCAATATTTCCATTAGTGGTAAAGCAGCGGGGATTTGGATTACTTTGACCTCCCCCGATTTTGTGATTGGAGATAGTGTTTATGTAAGTACGACAATTAAAGGATATGATTCATCGATGAGTGAAACATCCACGACAACTGTTGATCCAGGTGATTATATTGTTAATCAAGTAGATTATGACAGCGAGCACCCCATTAATATTTCAATCGATGGAAACAAAGCAGGTTTCTGGGTAGACTCAGATGAGTTAATACTTAACGATGAACTGCTATTATCTAATCAAGGTGAATAAGTTAGGTTAGTAGAAATAATTCACATTTCTAAACTCACTGTTTCATTCCAAGTATCTAAAATCGATCAAAACTATATTAAAAAAAGATATGTGAGATAAATTCGCATATCTTTTTCGATTTATCAAAGTCACTCTAGTTTAAGAACTTCTTTTAGTTAAGATTGATGAATTGTTAATTTATTTTCATTCAATAAAAAAAGGGTCTTCACTTTAAATTTGAAGACTCTTTTTAAGTTATTAAACTAATTGATTAATCCATTTTTTCGAGCGTACACGGAACATTCCGAAGAAGACTTTTACTGCTTCTTCTAATTGAACGATAATAGCAACGATCAGAAGTGGCGCATGGAAGAATTTAACCGCGATAAAGGTACCTAAAACACCAACCGTCCATAAGACCCCTAACTCTAAAATCATCGCATATCTCGTATCTCCACCCGCGCGGAAAACACCAACGATATTAATAATATTAATAAAACGGAACGTTAAGCCTACCGCAAAGACAATTAAAACGTGTGACATGAGCGTAAGTGTTGATGGCTCGAAGTCTTTATATAATTGAAGCATCACAGGAATACACATGACAAGCATTAGTCCTGAGATAATTCCAAGGACAATCCCTACCTTTAAGAATAAGATTGCATCTTGATAACTCTTTTCTTTCTCCCCGGCTCCTAGTTTCTTACCAAGCATGACCGTCGATGCATTTCCAACCCCAATTGCTGCAATAAAGAAGATATTAAAGATTGAATTGACAATATTCATAATGGAAATCGACTCCACATTAATCATCCCGTAAATCACCATGTAAGCCGTTGTACCAAGTCCCCAGAAGCATTCATTGATCACGACAGGTAAACTTGTGACAATCAGTTTATTAATGAGCTCACGATCAAACGCTAATAACACCGATAACTTAGGATTCATCGTCTCTGTTTTTAAATAAGCAAAGCCAATCACTAGGATAAATTCAACGATACGTGAAACAAGGGTCGCAATGGCAGCCCCGATGACCCCTAATTGAGGGAACCCGAATAATCCGAAAATTAAAATTAAGTTAAGGATCGTATTTAACGTTAGGGCAATGATCGAAGCAATCATTGAGAATTTAGGTTTTTCGACCGCGCGTAACCCCATACTAAATCCAAACGATAAAATCATGAACGGATAACTTAAACAAGCAATACGTAAATACTTGGCACCGAGTTCTTGAACCGCGACATCTTGAGTAAAGATACGAATAATCTGTTCTGGAATTAATAGAGCTAAGCCCGTAAAAATAGCAGCTAATCCAATCCCTAAGACTAAAGTAAATCCTAGTAAGCGGTGAATGTTTCGAATCTCTTTCTTTCCCCAAAACTGAGCAAAGTAGACCATTCCTCCACTATAAATTCCGAACATCACCATATTTAATAAAAAGTAATATTGGTTTGAAACCCCCACTGCGGCCACTGCATCAACTCCAACTTTTCCAACCATCAGTGTATCAACCATGTTTAAGCTTGAGGTCACTAATTGTTGTAAAGCGATAGGAAGCGCAATAATCCATAAATCTTTGTAAAAGGCAGCATTTTGTTTAAAATGTTGCTTCAAATTCATCATATCACATCCTTATTTTTTCCATTAAAAAGAGGAAGACTCCATGTTCTTCCTACCATTTACTTCTCTATAATCTATCAGATTCAATTTCCCTTGTCAATGACCGTTTCGTGTTCTGCGATTAAATTAATTTCATCACCTAAGACTTCATGGCGACGACTGAGTTGTTTTAACGTGAGTGTGTCAAAAGCTTTACATTCAATCGCTGCCATTAACTCCATATCACTAATAAAAATGGTCTCAACTTTACGATGATCAACATATAATTGCGAATCAATATTAAAGCCAGCTCCATAAACCATGAGCCCCGCTTCCGTCCACTGATAATCCTCTAATCGTTGTTCATTTAATCCAAAATGAAGTGTTGTTTGATGGGTAGTAAACACCTGATTCGTCAAATAAGCCTTTCCTTCTAGCTGATCATATTGCGACAAACGTAAAATATCTTGATAACATTCATGGTCTTTATAGGTAATATGAAGCTGTTGCATCATGGATAAAGGGATATTCAATGTTTTCATCAGCCAAGTCCCTAATTGATAGCACTCCAATTGTTTCGGAAGTGGATAGTCAAAGCTTGGATGAAAGTGTGAGATAAAATAAGGGACTTCATACGGATTATAGGGATACATCGATTCATCATTTAAAATTGGAAGATTAGGTAAATGATCAGCAAACATCATGAGAATTACCTCTTGCTCAGATGCTTGCAGTTCCTGAATTAAACGATGAATTTCTTGATCGAGCTGATAAATACGCTTCGCATAATCTTGTAGGGCATACTTCATCTCTATGGACATAGGTCCTTCTACTTGTATCAAGGGATGATCATCAGGCGTCTCATCATAAGGCTGATGAGTTCCAACCGTAATCCCGTAAATAAAGGCTTTCTGATCAGTTGCTAATGTTTTTAAAACATAATTGACTAAATCCGTGTCATTCATTTGGGATAAATCATGGGGTACCCCTACTCCACTCATATATTCGATTGGAATATAGCGTGAAAAGCCAAGGTTTTCATATGCTAGATGTCGATTATAAAAATTTCCTTCATAATTATGAATTAACGTTGAGCAGTAGCCCATTCGTTCTAATTGAGAAGCCAATGACTCAACAGGTGTATGTTTTAAAAATGAATGATGCGGAATTTCTCCTGGTTTTAATAGCTCTGCATTCATCGATGTTAAAATAGAGAACTCCGTTTTAGCTGTTCCTCCCCCAAAGGTGGGGACACGCATGACGCCACTTTTTTTCTGCTGCATGAACTTACGAAAAGTTGGAATGGGATCTTGGCTAAATGAGACACCCTCTAATCTTAACGGGTCAAAAAATGATTCGAGCTGTAAGAGAATGATTTGCGGGTGATGGACGGGCAACTTTGAAGAATGATAAGTGATTCCTTTCAAAATTTGACTCATCATCTCTTCGTTATAAGTATCTGGTTTACGGTTAAGATACGGATAAATCGAGTCTGCCATTGCATAGGCAAAACCTCTCTCCTCATCCTCAACCGAAGACGAATCAACAGGCTGTCCTTTCTCGATTCGATTAAAGATGAAGGCAGCAAGTGTCACGTAGATCGACGCTAATAGATAATCAAGAGATTTCACGGAATATTGGATTTGATACCACCCATATCCAATATGGAGAATGATCGCCATTCCAGCAATAATAAGGGCAATCACCCATGGTTTAAAATAATGTGACGATAAACTCAGTCCTTCTTTAATCAGGAAGATATCCGAAAACATTAAAGGGTATCCTCGTAAATGGGTCACAATGGCATTCATGATCGCAAGAAATAACCAAAAAAACGTCATAAATCCAATAAAAAAAAGTTTACGTGAAACAAAGAATGAAAAAACTAACGTTGCAGAGACAATTAATAAATTAATGGCAAAATAACCTGGCCGTTTTCTAACAAAGTTGAAAGCCTTAATGATGGATTGAAATTTAATCATCTCCATGATTAAGGTTAAACTAATTGATAAGAATAACCATCCGATCCAATATTCCATATTCTCCCCCCATAAAAGAACATCTGCTTAAAAATAAAAATTAACACAAAATTTGGTATCTTTCAAGTATCTTCAAGATAAATGATTGTATAAATAGAGTGAAACCCCGATGAGTTTGCCTGTCTTTCAGAGTAGAAAGCATCACCCATCGGGGTTTTAAGTTTATGCATGGGTTGAAATTGACTAAACAGATTCATTCGCAACGTTTTATAGGCTAGATTAAAAATAAACCTTTAACGCTCAATAACTTTTATAATTTTACCTCGGACACGTCCTTCCTCTAAACGAACTTGATTAATTCGAAAGGCGACTTTCATTCCTTCTTTGACCGTGAAAAAAGTTGGGACTGGACAAATGGCGTCTAAATTTGGTGCAATATTCACAAAGCAAGCCCACGGTTTCACGCTACGCACTAACCCATAGACGACCGTTTGTGGTTCAAAATCTTCGATAGTGATTGAAGAGTGACACTCATATTTAGTCACTGCTTGAACGTTGATTTTGAGATTATCATTCACTTTCAACAAACAAACTGAAATTTGATCCCCTTCTTTATACACATCTGAAACTGTCGTATAATCATTGGCAAAATCTTGATTTCTTAAAATCACAGAGACACCGTCAATACTTAAGTAAGCGCCAAAGTAAACTAAGCGGGTAACTTTAGCATCAAACGTTTCTCCTGCCTTTAGACGTTCAATCAGTTCTAATCGTTTTTTATGTTTGACCTCTCGACATGAACCGAGATAAACGTGACGATTAGCATCATACGCTGTAATGATATATTGAAGCCTCGTCCCGATATAATGATTTAAGCCGCCCTTAATCTCATATAATTCGAGTTCTTGACGCGGAATGATCACTTTGTCTCCATCTAAATCTAACCAAACGGCATAATCATTTAAAATGATATCGTATTGAACGAGTCTAACAATGCCTTCTTTAATTTCTTTCTTTGTTTTTAATGGAATCATTTGTTGAGAAAATTGCTCCATTATTTATCCCCCCCACATTTAATCAAAATGATTAAGCGTTATAAAAGCTCGCCTCCTAAAAAGAAAGCGTTTCTAATGATATTTTACCAATAAGTAGAGCAAAATAAAACTCTCATTTTCATAAATAACGGGTATTTATTTTACATTTTTCGAAAATGAGCGTTCTCTGATTAAACGAAGAGGTAAAAATCAAAAAAACCTACCAACAGGTAGGCTGAATGATTCATAAGGTTATAAAAAAGAACACCGAAGGCCATTTCGGTGTTCTACAAGTAAAAAGGATGTATGATGAGGACATACAAATTTTTTACCTGTAGTCCACGAGATAATCGGTCGTGGGTAGAAACTAGTTAACCATATCTTAACAATTATACAAGTAAAATATTATAACTATTTGGAGTAGGAAATAAATTAATTATTCATTTCCAGAGGTATATAATATCATCATTTGACGTCATTTGCAAGAAATTTATCTCGTTTTTCTCCAAAAACATCATAGAATATTTTGGTAAGGAGAAAGATTGATAGAATCTTCCAAATTAACTAGAAACTGTGCGATTAATTCAATGATTTGCTCAACATCTTTGAGGGATCCCACTTCACTACCTGAATGCATATATCGAAGTGGAATTGAAATAAGAGCTAGTGGAATCCCATCATTTTCAAGATGAATTCGGTCTCCATCTGTTCCAGTACGTCCTGGTGCGGCTTCGTATTGAACAGGGATATTTAATTCTTTAGCTAAAGTCGCTAATCGTTCATTTAACAGGTTATTAATAATTGAGCCATTAGCTAATACCGGCCCGCCACCCACTTCAATTTCTCCGATCGCTTCCGCATTCGCATCAGGATAATCAGTCGCAAAGGTTACGTCAACGACTAAAGCTAACGTTGGTTTCACACGTTTAGCCGCCCAAACCGCCCCACGCATCGTTGTCTCTTCTCCAACGGTTGTCGCACTATAAATACCAACACGTGCGCCTAATTCTTTCGCTCGTCGGAGGGCTTCAATCACAATAAATGCACCTAAACGGTTATCTAACGCACGCCCAGAAATGCACTCATTCATTAATTCACAATAATCCGTGGCTGCTACAACATAATCACCAGGTTTAACAACCTTTAATGCTTCTTCTTTTGAACTTGCCCCTAAATCAATGAACAAATCAGTTGCTTCTAACGATTTATTTTTAAGAAGTGAGCGATTCACCCCAACCACTCCATTGACGATGCCAGATGACGTTAAAATTTGAACTTTCTGTCCTAAATAAAGAGCCGGACGAATTCCACCCACATTGGTTACTTTTAATAGCCCAGCATCGGTAATCATCGTCACCATGAGTCCAATTTCATCGACATGTCCTGCTAATAACACCTTACAAGGTGAATGAGGATTTAAAACACTAATCACATTTCCTGTGACGTCTGTCTCAAAGGTGTCAACAGTCTCTTTCATGTAATGGATGATCTTCTTTTGTAAGTCAAATTCAGCCCCTGATGGAGAGGGGGTTTGAATCATTTCATATAAAAAGTCTTTATTCATTTCGGTTACTCCTTTATTAAATTAATTCCCAAACAATCGTGACGTAATCAGTGGCACTGATATCTTGAGGTTGTAAATCCATCATGGCCATTGAATAATTAGCACTCTCACTTAATAGGAGTTCACGTGGTTGATAACTGATGGTGCTCCAATCATAATCAATCACTTGAATCGGTCCTAATGTCACACCCGCTGCTTGTGCTAAAACATTCGCCTGCTCAGTTGCCTGCTTAACGGCATCCTGAAGAATTAACGATTTTAACGCGGATTCATTTTTTAATTGATACTGAATGGAGAACTCTGGATGCGCTGGGCAATTACTAATGACTTGAATGACGTCGCCAAGTTTTTCATGATTAAAATCAAATCCAAACGTTAAACGATGTCTGACAATGTAACCTCGAAAAACACGAACATAATTCCCCTCTTCGTCTTTCACTTGCTCATAATCCGTATCGACTGTAAAACTACTTGTTTTTAAGTCTTCTTTTTTAAAACCAATCCCCTCAAGACAATGCTGTAATTCTTCAAGCTTTTGACTAGCCAACTCGATGGCTTGGTCATACTGTTCATCTCTCGATTCTAAATACAGTGGAATCTCAATATAATCTGGCGGTAAAGACGCTTGCCCCGTTCCTTTCACCGTTATCGTCCGTTGTTTCATCCCATTCCCCCTTCTTTATGATTTATGCCTATTATAGCATACCTTACGTGGTTTAACCAAAAATGACCAAAATAAAAATGATATCCAAAAGGTAGGATGGATATCATTTTCGCAAATTCGTTTAGATGATTGATTCTCTCTCATAATCGCCTAGTTGAAAATCCTTTTCAATATAATAACTTCCCCACTCTACGTTTACTACCAAATCTGGGCACTTGCATGCGATCGTCTCCGGCATAGGATTAAAGGCACGAACTAATTCAGGATAAATCGCTTGATCATAATCTTTTTCATTTAAATCAAATTCAATCTCATCCGAAAGGTGGTGTGTGCCGTAATAAACCATATAATTCACTCGGTATTTGAGTACCTCTTTATTCAAACGTTGGTATAAGCGAGTTTTATGCTTTAAATTTGAACTAGAAAATTTCCAACATTCATGACTTTGAACCTCAGGTGTTAGAAAAAAAACAGGATCACCTTCATTTTCATCAACCCCCATGGAATAACGATACTCGCCAGATTTTTGAATCCACTCTAAGTAGAGCTTCATTTGTTCTTTTGGACCCCTGACCCGGACCTCTACACAATTTTCAATTTCTCTCATAGTCTCTCCCCCTTCATCTCTTATTTATATATTATACTCTATTTTATAATAAAAAAGGTAATTAATACCAAACATGTATAACGTTAGTTAATTTTATTAATTATTTGAATTCAAGTAGAAAATCTCCATCTTTAGACAGATTGGATAAACAAAAAAGCTATCGCAAATGATAGCTCTTTTGTGTTATATACTCTAATCTATTTAGATTCTAGTTTTTCTAAACGGTTCTTATAAAACTCTTGTTTTCTAAGTTCGATGGCATCTTTGATGTGTTGAATAAATAACAGATTCTCTTGGTATGGGGCTAAAGAATTAGTTAAATACATAAACTCCTCATCCGAACTAAAGAATTCAGATTCACTTTGGCACAAGAAGTGTACTGGATTTTTGCGTGCTAGTTTAACGTATTCTGCTTTTCCCCACTCCTTAAAGGTTTGGCTGTTTTTGTCACGTAATAAATCGACGGCATTTGATCCATGAGAATAAAAATCTTTAAATGATTCATATAAATCATCATCATTAATTTTTAATTCTAAGCGCCCGTTTTTAATAAATGCAAGTATCGTTGGTAACTTATATGTTTTTGACATCGATGTTTTCTCGATCATATTGATAAAGTTGACAGCTGGAGTATCTAACCAGGCTATCTCTTCGTCACTTAAATCATTCTGATTCTTTAAGAAGTTTAAGTAGTTTTTAAACGGATTGATTTTAGCTTTGGATTTGATATTTAAATAAATCGTTTCATCCATATAGGTAAATAGCTCAGTACGTGAGGGACGATGACCTAACTCGGCTTTGATTCGTTCATATTCTTCAACTAAAAGCTTCTCTATTTTAATTGATGAGCGATCCATTTTCTCAAATAAGTCAATTAAGCGGAAATCAAAATCCATGATGCAATCTTCTGGTAATAAGGATTCTTCTTTAATGACATCACTTGCTTTCTTGAATTGTGACTTTGATGCACCAGTCATTAAATAAGGTGAAAAGTTTGCTTTTTTATAGTTCCCAATAAAATCAAGGACATTTAAATAGTGCTTATCCTTATATAAACGTAACCCATGTCCTAATTGTTGTAAAAAAATCGTTGGTGATTCTGTTGGACGTAACATCATGACCATATCTAAAGAAGCAATATCTAGCCCTTCATTAAACATATCCACTGAAAAAATCACATTAATTTCACCTTTAACTAGTTTACTTAATGCTTTTTCTCTTGCCGTATTATGAACTCCTTCATCTCCACTGTACACAGCACAGGCGCTTACCCCGTGCTTCACAAAGTAATCTGCCATAAATTCTGCATGATGTTTACTCATACAAAATCCCATCGCACGTGTTGAACGATACTTTTTATAATGACTGAAAATTAAATCAGCGCGCTTATGAATACTTAATGCCTCTTCAAGTTGAGTGGTTTGATATTTCCCATTACGATAGTCAATCGTCTCATAATTTACTGTTTCATCAAAGATAGCATAATATCTAAACGGAACTAACCACCCTTGGTTAATAGCTTTTTTAAGGGGTGCTTCATAAACTAAATTATAATCACAAATTGCTAACACATCTTTACTGTCTAATCGCTCAGGTGTTGCGGTTAATCCTAAAAGGAATTTTGGTTTAAAATATTGAATAATATTTTGATAGTTTTGAGCCACCGCATGATGAAACTCATCCACAATGATATAATCGAAGTAATCAGGTTGAAATAGTTTCAAACTATCATTTTTACCTAAACTTTGAACAGATGCAAAAATAATGTCTTTAGTCGTATCTTTTTGAGTCCCGATAAAGAAACCACGTTCACTCATGGGACGAACATTTTTAAAACTCTTCTCTGCTTGTTTCAAGATTTCCTCACGATGCGCCACAAATAAAATACGTCTATACTCACGTGAATCAAAGGCAGCTAAATACGTCTTCCCAATTCCAGTAAGTGCCCCTTTTGAAAACCGAAACATAGATACATATCGTTTAGGAGGAATAGCAATGTTGGAATCAAAAAAAGAGAATTATTATGGATTTGATGTAAGGATGTATAGAATCGGTGATCACCTTTGGATTTCTACCCTAATGACAAATGAACAACATTTAGTTAATCAATTTGACTACAATAAAATGATGTGGATTCAAACAACCTATACAACAGATGAAATTGAAGAGTTGTTTAACATATCTAATAAAGTTCTTAAATAACAAAAAAAGCAGTTAGGTAACGAATGGCTACTTAACTGCCTT
>SKEL01000295.1_pt1 | contig 55608 bp, 58 predicted proteins | sample 4826741 | NCBI WGS metagenome assembly SKEL01 (sample SAMN11008810, study PRJNA524170) | human gut metagenome | biome: Human fecal sample; material: Feces; isolation source: fecal sample from pouch patient p33 | host: Homo sapiens | place: Israel: Tel-Aviv | collected 2016-03-22
AGGCAGTCCCGTCACGCAATTGCAAGAAAGCAATTTTTCCTTTACCTGATTTGTTAGCAACCCAAGCACCGATAGTCACTTCTTGACCTACGTAGTCTTTAACTTCGATGATAGTAATCCGTTTTGTCATCATTCATCTTCCTTTTCTCGTTAAACTTGTCCGAAGACATTATCTTCTTTATTGTATCATAAAAAGGCTTACAGTGCTAGATTCTACCTGTGAAAAGCTGATATTTTTAAAGAAAAAGATCCTCAGCTCAATGCTAAGGATCCGATAGGTTTAATTTTCCATAAAGGCCTTGAGTCGGCGAACAGCTTCTTTCAAGGTATCCAAATCTGTCGCATAAGACAAGCGAACATTTTCAGGGGCACCAAAGCCAGCTCCCGTTACTAAAGCAACCTCTGCTTCTTCTAAAATTGACGCATGATCTCAATAGAAGATTGGTCTCCTGTGAGGGCTTCGATGGCAGCATACTGGGAAACTGTCGTCAAATTAGAAGTTGTTTGGCTGATCACCTTGGCCATAGCTCCGATAATCTCAGGATCCCCCACTGCAAACCCAACACGCCATCCAGTCATGGCATAGGTTTTGGAAACTCCGTTAATCACGATGGTTTGCTTGCGAATCGCTTCTGACAAGCTAGAAATTGGCGTGAAGGTATTGCCATTATAGACCAAACGACCATAGATATCATCTGCCAAAATCAAGATGTCATGCTCAACAGCCCAGTTTCCAATCGCTTCTAGTTCTTCTTTGCTGTAGATCATTCCTGTTGGATTGGATGGCGAATTTAGCAAGACTACCTTGGTCTTGTCTGTCCGTGCTGCTTCCAGTTGCTCAACCGTTACTTTGAAGTGATTTTCTTCTGTTGTTTGGAAAGTAACAGGTGTGCCCTCTACCATCTTGACCTGGTCTACATAAGAAACCCAGCAAGGTGTTGGAATGATGACTTCATCACCTGGATTGATAACAGAAGTAAAGAAGGCATAAAGAATAAACTTGGCTCCAGTGCCAACCACTACTTCATTGCGGCTAACAGCATAGCCATAAAACTCTTTCATATAGTCACTAATGGCATCCTTCAATTCTGGAAGTCCAGACGCTACCGTATAAAAACTAGCCCGACCATCCTCGATCGATGCGACTGCTGCTTCTTGAATATTTTTTGGAGTCGCAAAGTCAGGTTGACCAAGCGTCAAACTCAAGATATCACGACCTTCAGCTGCCAAAGCTTTGGCACGCGCATTTGCAGCCAAAGTCACGCTTTCTTCCATTTCCAATACACGATTTGATAATTTCATATTTCCTCCTCAAATCTTAAAAAACACCGGTGACTTTCCCAGTCTTGAAATCCACCACATAATAAGAGCTCCCAGCCTTGACTTCCCAGATCGGTTTGCCTTTAAAGCGTCCAAAAGTTACCCCATCAATCGCGTCCTGACTCTTCTCTTTGACGACAAAAGCTGCCTCTTTAGAACTAACTCCTTCTTTCAAAGGGTAAGTATAGACTGCATCATCCACCTGCCCTACTAAGACCGCTAGTTCTTTCCCCTCTTGGTCCTTGCCAATAAAGGAAAGATAGGCTTCTTTGCCATGAAAGAAACTCTCCGTCTCAATGGTAGCAATCGAAGAGTGCGACAGCGCTATGTTTCTTGCTTGTGCAATTTGATCCTGCATGCGATCAGAAGTTTTTTCAGCAAGAAATAACCAAGAAAAAAGCACCGTCAGCACTAAGATACAGACTCCTATTATATGTTGCCATATGATAAAAAGATTATTTTTCTGTTTCACTCCCCCATTATACACCAAACCTACCTAGAATTCTATAGATTTTCAAGAAAGAATTGTTACTAATATTTCATACCTATTACAATGTTTTAGTATAAAATTGTTTGATAAACAAACTAAAATTAACACCTTTACTATCATTTGTTCATAGTTAAATAAATTTGTCACAATTTTGTAACTAATTTGAAAATAAAATTAAACGACAGAAACACTATTTATTGATAAAATATAGATATGGAAAATTTAAAGAGATTATTCAAAGAAGCAAACGTAGATTTAAAAACCATGATCGTCTTCCACAAGGCAGAACGATTGATCCGTGCGTCTGAGGCTCATATCTTTAAAAAGCACCAGTTGACACCAACTCAATTCTCTGTTCTTGAGACCTTGTACAGCAAGGGCGATCTCCGCATTCAAGATCTGATTGATAGCATTCTTGCGACCTCTGGAAATATGACTGTGGTTATTCGCAATATGGTCCGCGATGGTTGGATTACACGCGAAACCGATCCAGAAGACCGCCGTGCTTATCTTGTATCTATTACAGATGCCGGTCGTAAAAAGATCGAAGAAGCTCTTCCAGATCATATCAAAAATATTCAACGCTTGATGCAAGTCTTTAATAGTGGCGAGCAAGCTGAGTTGACAGAACTCTTGAAGAAATTCAAACATATCGCCTAAGCCTACTGCTCAAGACGATTCTGACTCCAAAATCCTCTATTTTGGAGTTTTCATCGTGCATTCTCTTTATCTAACAGATCAAAAAAATATTCCTGACGCTTCTCAGGAATATTTTTATTTATTCTTTCACAAAGATCCATTCTTTCTCTTGCGATAAATCCTCACGATAAGAGAAACCTGCTACTTCTAGTGATTTCAGATCTTCTAGATGGGTGATTTCTTCCTTCATCATGGCTGTCACCATAGCCCCACGTGCTTTCTTTGAAATCGTTGAGTGAATCTTTAGTGTCCCACCACGATTCTCCATAAATTTGATCCGAATCATTCGCTCACGAATGGCTTTTGAAAAGACCTGTTCAAACTCAGAAGACAAAAGGGATAAGATCTGCTCCTCACCTTCTACTGCCTGATCATAGTCCTCTTTCCAGAATGCCTTTAGAGATTTTCCAGCTGGTTTTAGCTTCATCATAAAATCCAAGCGATGGGGCGCAATCCCTTCATAGGCAGGTAGCACACCGTATAAAGCAGTCGTGATCAACAAATGTTCCTGAAGATAAGCCTGCTCTTTTTCAGATAAGTCTTGACGCTCGATACTACGGTACATAAGGCCATCAAACAGTTCCAAAGCAGGATAGGTTTTAGCACTCCCAGCTAACAGAGCTTCAATTCTTTCCTTTTCTACTAGGGCTCTTTCTTCTGAGATCCCGTAAAAGGTCGCTAATTCTTCTAGGGAGAATTGTTTCAAAGCTTGGAGGATGGTTTTTGTGTTCTCTGACAAGGGTTGGGGCTCGACGATACGAGCCTGTTCGTTCAGTTCTTTAGCGGATGGAATTAATAGTTTCATAGGTCTATTCTACCATATTTTTCAAATTTTCTTGACAGGAGTTTTTATTAATGTTATTATCTAGTTATGAAAACTAGATTAAAGAAAGGTGAAGATTTCGTGTCCACTTTTTCCTATCCAACGTGGGAGCAACTGCCTGAGCTAGACCTCTATCTCGATCAGGTCCTACTTTATGTCAATAAAACCTGTGCACCTGTTCTCTCTTCTTCAGACAAGGGCTTGACGGCTGCCATGATCAACAATTACGTAAAACATGGCTATGTCGAAAAACCAGATAAGAAGAAATCCCAGCGTAGACAGGTGGCTCGCTTGATCGCTATTACAACCTTAAAAACGGTCTTTTCTATTCAGGAGATCGCTTCTACTTTAAATTTCTTGCAGGATCAGGCAAGCTCAGATCTTCTCTATAATAGTTTTGTTGCTTATCTCAATGAGCAAAAAGAGCCGATCGCTCCCATCATTCGTTCTGCCTGTCAGACGGTTCAACTTTATCTTGAAACCCTATCTTATATTCAACCAGTAAAAACGGAGGAAGAAACTGATGAATTACACCATGAAACTAAGTAAAAAATTATCCTTTGGAGAAGAGATTGCCAATAGCGTAACCCATGCTGTTGGCGCCCTCCTCATGTTGATCTTGCTTCCGATCTCAGCAGTCTATAGCTTTGAGCAACACGGTCTCCTCAGTGCTTTTGGGACTTCTATCTTTGTGATCAGTCTCTTTTTGATGTTTCTGTCTTCGACCGTCTACCATGCTATGTCTTACGATTCACCTCAAAAGTATGTACTTCGCATTATCGACCATTCCATGATCTACATTGCGATCGCAGGTAGTTACACACCAGTCGTCCTTACCTTGATGAACAACTGGATGGGCTACAGCATTATCTTGATCCAATGGGGGACCACCATCTTTGGTATTCTCTACAAAATCTTTGCTAAAAAAGTCAATGAAAAGTTCAGTCTCGCTCTTTACTTGATCATGGGCTGGTTGGTCATCTTTATTATTCCCCAAATCGTTAGCCAAACCAATCCGATCTTCTGGGGCCTCATGCTCATGGGGGGCCTGTGCTACACGGTTGGAGCTGGATTTTATGCTAAGAAAAAACCATACTTCCACATGATTTGGCACCTCTTCATCCTAGCAGCTTCTGCTCTTCAGTATTTAGCCATCGTTTACTTTATGTAATACTGCCGCCACTCTTCGGAGTGGTTTTTTTGTGATTTTTTCTGTACAATAGAAAAAAACTGTATGGGGACAGTCAGGATGAAGACGAGCAAATACCAACAAATTATTCATGTACTAAAAAAAGCCATTCAAGATGGAAAACTGGAAACTGGAGAAAAAATTCCCTCCGTTCGCCAGCTAGCTAGTCAATTTTCTTGTAGTAAGGACACAGTGCAACGAGCCTTGCTGGACTTGACTTACCAGCACTTCCTCTATGCTAAGCCTCAAAGTGGCTACTATGTTTTGGAGCAAGAACCTAATCGACATGAGGATCTTCCACTAAAATTAGAGAAAGACCGCAACCAGGCTTTCGAGGACTTCCGGACCTGTATCAATGAAACCTTGATTGGACGGGAGAATTATCTCTTTAATAACTTTTCGGACCAAGCAGGCTTACTCGAAGTACGCCAATCCATTCAAGGCTTATTGAAGGAAGAAGGTATTTATACGACTGCAGATCAGATTGTTTTGACTGCTGGTACCCAGCAGGCGCTCAATATCCTCAGCCAGATTGACTTTCCCAATAAAAAGTCTCAGATCTTGATCGAGCAACCGACTTATCATCGGATGAACCAACTCTTAGATTCGCAGCAACTTGCCTACCGTACCATTCAACGAAATTTAACGGGAATTGATCTCGAGGAACTTGAAGAGATTTTCAAAAGTGGCCATATCAAATTCTTCTACACGATCCCTCGTTTTCACTATCCGCTCGGTCATAGCTATTCGACCAAGCAGAAAGAAGCGATCTTGCAACTAGCTGACCAATATGATGTTTACCTTGTTGAGGACGACTATCTTGGAGATCTTGATGGCAGCAATGCTCCTTCTTTTCATTATTTGGATCAAAAGAACCGTGTCATCTATATCAAATCTTTTTCGACCAATCTCTTTTCTGCTCTTCGCATCACTTCCATGATCCTTCCCCAAGCCCTTCTAAAGCCGGTCTTAACCTATAAGACGATTCTGGACTATGATAGCAATCTGATCATGCAAAAGGCCTTGAGTCTCTACATTGATAACGGTATGTATCTGACCAATAAAAAGCGACTCCTAGCCAGAAAAAGAGAGGTAGAAGCCAGTCTAAAGACCTTGATGGCCCAGTCTCCTCTTCCCCATCTGACCCTGACCCACGATGGGATCCTTCTAGGACTCAGCCAAGTTCAATCCCTTGCTGCCTTAAAACACAGTGGACTCCCGCTTGATTTCTTTGAAGCAGCCTACATCACTTCTTGTCCTTATCAACTCGCCAAGATCAAATCGGCAGATGTGACCAATGTTTTACCAAAGCTTACGCCTTTTTTTGAAAGAGAAACCCTCGTATAGACTATACGAGGGTCTTTCTTATTTCTTTAATTGCTCATAGATCAGTTTGGCATTTTGAAGGCCGATCCGATAATCGAGGCGAATCAGGCGAATCGCTTCCATCTCTGGTTCTTTGAGGTACTTCTCTCTTTGTTCCTTGGAAATACTACCTGGTTTAAGAAGATAGTGAGTGAATTGATTTCTGACTTTATTGAGCTCAACTTGAAGGGTGAAATAAAGTCCAAATAAGACAATCACAACTCCCATCATGATCAGATCGTTTGACATGGTGTATGCTCCCTTTTTCTGTTCTTTTCTTTATTTTACAGCTTTCAAGAAAGAAAAACAAGGTTAAATTTGCATTTAGACCTTGTTTATCCTTATTTCATCATACCAGCCTGGAGGTCATACATTTTCTTATACGTTCCTCCTAGAGCAATGAGTTGGTCGTGGTTGCCTGATTCGATGATTTTTCCTTTATCGAGAACATAGATGCAATCGGCATCTTGGATGGTAGAAAGGCGATGGGCAATGGCAATGGTTGTCCGCCCTTGGCGCATCTTCTTCAGAGAATTTTGGATCATCTCTTCCGTCTCTTGGTCGATATTGGCAGTGGCCTCATCCAAAATGAGGATCTTAGGCTGGGCAGCAATGGTCCGAGCAAAAGCCAGAAGCTGACGCTGACCAGTCGATAAGGTAGAACCCCGCTCTGTTACCGGATGATCATAGCCACCGGGTAGACTCTCAATAAAGTCTGCTACATCCACAAATGCAGCTGCTTGTCGGATTTCCTCATCTGTCAGTTCTTCATGATACATTCGGATATTAGAAGCAATGGTTCCATGATAGAGGAAGGGTTCTTGCAACACTAAACCGATGGACTTGCGCAAGGCTTCCTGGCTGTAGTTCTTGATATCCTGTCCATCAATCAAGATCTGGCCACGATCAAATTCATAAAAGCGCATGAAGAGATTGATAATAGAGGATTTACCAGAACCAGTATGACCAACAAAAGCGATGGTTTGTCCGTTTTTAACCTCAAAGGAGATATCTTTTAGGACATCCCGTTTGCCATCATAAGAAAAAGATACATGGTCAAAGCGAATATCTCCCCGCTCGATTTCTTTCAGGCTACCAGCTTGCTTTGGCTCGTAGTCATCTCGATCCATCATTTCAAAGACACGCCCTGCAGAAATGGTTGAGGTCTGCAAGGTTGCAAAATTTTGGGTGACATCAATCAAGGGCTGGAAAAGCTGGCTAACATACTGGATAAAGGCATAGATAAGACCTGCTGTAAAGCCAGAGGACTGCCAATTTAGGCCGAAAAAGGTTAGAATAACCGCATAAGCCAGAACCTGTAACAGGGTCATAGCTGGCCTCAAAAAGAGGGAATTGACATCCACAGATCGGTTGGCATAGTCCAAATGTTCCCCATTAATCTGTTCGAATTCATCCGTCAAGCGCTTTTCTTGACGAAAGGCCTGCACGATCCGCATTCCTTCAATGGATTCCGATAATTTCACATTGATATCTGATAATTTTTGTCGGGTCATCTTGACCAAGCGATTGGATAACTTGCGATAGAGACGAATGGAAAACCAAATAATGGGAAGAAAAGGCAGGATCCAAATAGTCAAATGCCAGTCCAAGCTAAACATGGTTACAAGAGTGACTAGAAAGAGTAAAAAGGATGAAACCAGGCTTGAAAAGACCGTAGAAAACATGTCTGCGACTGCCTGGGTATCATTGGTCACGCGCGAAACAATCGAACCTGCTGCTGTCTGGTCATAAAAGGACATACCCAGCCTTTGAAGATTTTGGAAAATATCTAGACGAATGTCTCTTACGATAGAATTGGATACACGCGCAAAGGTTAACTGACTCAGATAAGTTGCCAGCACGCGCCCAATGAATAACCCATAGTAGAGAATCAAAAACTGAAAAGCTGTCAAAACTGGTGAGCCTGCTTCTGTTGGATCCACTAGGTGGTCAATATACCAGCGAGCTGCAAGTGGGATCGCCGTCAATAACAGACTAGTTAGAAAGGTAAAGGCTAAGGCTAGGGCTGTTAGCCATTTATAACGCCACATGTAAGTCAAGAGCCGCTTCATCACATGAGCTTCAGATGTTTTCATTCAGCTTTCCCTCCATTTCTTCTGATAATTGTTGGGCTTGGTAGGTTTCATAGTACCAACCTTTTTGAGCCATTAATTCCTCGTGATTTCCTCGCTCCTTGATCTGTCCATTCTCCATTACCAGAATCAAATCCGCATGAACGATCGCTGATAGGCGGTGGGCTGTGATGATCGTTGTTTTCCCCTTGCGTTCCAGCTTCATATTTTCAATGATTTGGTGCTCCGTTTTAGCATCTACTGCAGACAGGGAATCATCCAGAATCAAGATCTCAGGATTCATGACCAATGCACGACTCATGGCAATTCTTTGCTTTTGCCCGCCAGAAAGAGAGACCCCTCTCTCTCCTAACACTGTCTCCATCTGGTCTGGCATGACCAGAATATCCTCATAGACTCCACAAGTTCTCAGAGCCTTCATTACCTCTTCTTCCTCGATCTGTGGATCTGAAAAAGCTACATTCTCACGAATGGTCATGGCAAAGAGGATCTGATCCTGAGGGACATAGCCGATCAAGCTTCGAAGATCTTCTAAGCGATAATGTTTGATGGAGATTCCATTGAGCAAAATATCTCCCTGCTCCAAGTCATGCTCTCTAAGCAAGAGACGCAACAAGGTAGTCTTTCCAGATCCAGTTGGTCCTACAATTCCAAGGGTTTGCCCTTTTTCTAAATGAAAGGCAACCTTCTCAAGGACAGGCTCTTTCTCATAGGCGAATTCTTCAATGTCATATTCCAAATCTCCGTTTTGAATGACTGTAACTGGTTGACTTGGATCTTGGATATCAGGTGTTTCTGCTAAAAGTGTCTCAATCCGATCATAGGAGACGCTAGCACGCTGACTAATATTAAACAAGAAGCCCATGGCTTGAAGGGGCCAGACGAGCATATTGAGATAGGTAATAAAGGTTACGATTTGTCCAACCGTCAGGCTTCCTTCCTGAACAAATAGCCCCCCGAAGTAGAGCGTCAAAACATAGGAGAGACCGACAAAAAGAAGAGTAGTCGGATCAAACAAAGCATTGTAACCGGCTGAAGTCATATTTTTTGAAAAGACCATCTGATTGGTTTTTTCAAAAGCCTGAATCTCATCTGCCTGAAAGCCAAAGGATTTGGTCACTTTGACTCCTGATACTGATTCCTGGACAAAGTTGTTCAGCTCTGAGAATCCTTCTTGGGCCTCTTTGAAGGCTTTGTGGTTTTTACGGCCAATAGTTGAAGTCACTACCACCATAACCGGTAGAGGCAAAATAGCTAAGAGGGTTAAGCGCCAATCAATCATGAAAAACATGCTAACTAGGGTCACCAAGGCGGTCACAGAAGCATCCACTGCAGACATAACCCCGCCACCAGCAAACATAGTCACCGCATTGATATCATTGGTGGCATGGGCCATGAGATCCCCTGTCCGATAACTCTGATAAAAAGACGGAGACATGAGCGTAAATTGCTTAAACAAACGGTAACGCAAGATCCGAGCCAACTTATTGGCCGTCCCAAAAATATAGCGTCTCCAAACAAAACGAAGGCCATACATGGCTAGAGCTGCGAGGACCAAAAGGGCAATATCCATAACTAACTGCCCCAGTGTCAGCTTTCTTTTATCGATCAAATCGATCACAAGGCCCATGATTCTTGGAGGAATGAGATTTAAAAAGCTAACCAAGATCAAGGACCCTATCCCGATCAAGTATCGCTTCTTCTCTAAATTAAAAAACCAAGATAATTTCCTCAACAGATTCATCTTATTTCCCCTTTTTGGTGAGTTGCCAACTACTATCCACTAGAGCAAACAACTCCTCATCAGCAATTGTTCCATCTAAGGGGATACTCACCCAATATTTTTTATTCATATGAAAAGCTGGATAAATCCCCTTCTGCTGGATGAAACGGGCTACTTGATCAGACTTAACATTCAAAACTTCTATTTTCCCAGACTTGCCAGCATCTAGTTTTTTCCAATCAATGGTCATAAAGACACCATACCACTTGAGGGTGTCTCGGTGGCGAATGGCACCAGATTCTGGAGATCTCTCCCACAAATACTCAATCGTTCCCTGATAGTACAGAGAGATATAGGCCATGAGACGCTTGGCTTGAGGATAGAGAAATTTCTCTACCTCAAAACAAGCTTGGCGAATCCTTGCAAGACTTTCCTGACAAGCTTCTCTGACTTGGCCAACGAAATTTCCTTGTAGCTGTTCCTGATGGATCTGGATATACTCGTCCCCTGTATCCTGATCATAGACCTGAAAAGATATCTTCTGGTCGCAGACACGGACCTTTAAGAGAAAAGAGTCCGATAAGACGGGACACTGGTACTCATAGCCTGCCCCTCTCTTTTCAAATCCAAAAGCCAATCCCTTTTCTGGCTGAAAGGTGTATCGGTCAAAATAATGCTCTAAAAACATTTTCTCTCCCTTATTCATTTTTGCACTAGAAGAGGCTGGAAACAACGTCTCCAACCTTGATAACGGATCTTCAAAACTACTTCAGGCAGTGAGCGTTTCTTTTTTAAAACACGATGCGCGTGCCATGCAGTTGACAAACACCCAATTGCTCCAAAAAGAGCTGACGATTGTCAAGGGTCACACCTCCACCTGGTAGGATCTGAATCTTTCCCTTAGCCGCATCTAATAAACGATGATAGTGTGCAAAACGTTGCTCTAGTGGGTCACCTGGACTTCCAGCTCGTGTTAAAATGCGGGCTACACCCTGATCAGAAAGCCACTCAATCGCTTCTAGCTGATCTGTATGAGCTAACTCATCAAAGGCCATATGAAAGACCACCTCTGCCTCTCCACAGGCTGCAAGTAAAAGCTGCATGACCCTCTTGTCCAACTTTCGATCACTCGTCAGCGCACCCAGCACAAAACAAGTAATCCCTATTTCTTTCGCAGCACGAATATCCGTCAGCATAGCTTCGACTTCTGGATCAGTGTAGACAAAATCTCCACCACGGGGCCGAATGATCACACATAGATCCACGGACTTCTCTCTTGTCAGTTTGATTGCTTCATTGATCACACCTATACTCGGTGTGGTCCCGCCTACTGCCAGGTTGTCACACAGTTCAATGCGACCTGCCCCAGCAGCAATCGCCTTATCAATAAAAGTTAAATTCTCTGCACAAAATTCAAAGACAAGCATGACAACTCCAATTACAAAGACTTAAAACAAGGATATACTAACGGTTACCTTAGCATTGCCATTTTCCACTCTCGCTTTTGAGATACTATAGCCTGCTTGAGGGATCTCAAGGGTGATTTGATCACCATTAACCGTGAAGCCACTTCCATTTTGATTGGATTGATCCTTCAAATAGTTGAGAACCAAGAATTTTGGAATGGGCATTTTCCCTAATTTAGCACCGGTCACAGTCAAATTCATGACATTGTTTTCGACTTGACCGGTCATGGTTAAATCTAGATAGCTATCGACTGGCCCTAATGATACAGGAACTTTGACGTGAAGGTCATTGCCATCCATTCCTAGTGACATCTTTTGATAGTCAGAATTGTCAAGGGCGGATCCAGCACTTGTTTTTACGACCTGACTTAATTGTACAGAATTGAGACTTAGCTCAGTTGAGACCCCTTCAGTGCTCACAGAAGCATTTGAAACTGCATTTTGAGCCAGCTCAATCAAAGAACTCCCTGCCTGCACATTTCTCAGCTGCTCCCCTTCAGGAATAGATCCAGGAACCAACAGGACCACTAATAAAATAAATAAAACGATCACCATGCCAATCAGGCGTCTCATCCACTTAAACATCTGCTCCTCCAATACGTGTAAAGTTGTATTCTTATTGTACCTTAATTCTAAAGAAATTGCGACTAAGAGGGGCCTTTAGAAAGCAAAAGAGAGCGTGGGACAGAAATCGGTAATTCGTTAGAATTCGATTTCGTCGTCCCACCTCCGCACAGTTGAGTAGGGCTGTAAAAGCTGATAAAATCAGCGTAGTAGAGCCCACTCAACCACTGCGTCTTACTCGACAATCCAAAAACAATTGAGAGGCTAGGACTTTTATCCCAACCTCTCTCTGTGCATTATTTCGATTTAATGTAGTTAACACCATCTGCTTTTGGCGCAACTGCTTGTCCGAAGAAGGCTGCCAAGACAACCATGGTCAAGACGTAAGGCGCAATTTGCAAGTAGATGGATGGGATACCTTTAAGTAAAGGCAATTGATTCCCGATAACAGCCAAACTTTGTGAAGCTCCAAAGAAGAGACTAGCAAGCATGGCCCCGATTGGGTTCCATTTCCCGAAAATCATAGCCGCAAGGGCGATGAAACCAGGACCAACAATAGTAGTCACCGCAAAGTTAACGGAAATAGATTGAGCGTATATGGCTCCTCCAATACCAGCTAGGGCACCTGAGATCATCACTCCTAAGTAGCGCATTTTATAAACATTGATTCCCAATGTATCTGCTGCTTGTGGGTGTTCCCCAACTGAACGAAGACGCAATCCAAATTTTGTCTTGAACATGATGAACCAAGCAAAGAATGAGAAGAGAATCGCAACCCAGCCGATGATGCTGGCATTGTTGAAGAAAATATCCCCAATTACCGGAATTTTAGATAAGACCGGAATGGATGTTTTCCCGAAGGCAACTTTGATATTATCAGTTTGTCCCTTGTTATACATCGCTTTAACAAGGAAGACCGCAAGTGGAGGTGCCATCAAGTTCAATACCGTACCTGAGACGATATGGTCAGCACGGAAATGAATGGTTGCCACCGCGTGAATCAAGGAGAAGAGTACTCCAATCCCTGCAGCAACGATCAAGGACAACCATGGTGTCAAACTTCCTAAGGCAGGCTCAAAAGTCAAGTTAAAGATAATTCCTGAGAAGGCTCCCATAACCATGATTCCTTCCAGACCAACGTTAACAACCCCAGCGTGTTCTGAGTATGCTCCTCCGATACTTGTGAAGATCAGCGGCGCTGCATACACAATCATAGAGGAAACAAGAATACTTAAAATCGTTACAATACTCATTAGTTTGCTCCTCCTTTTTTAGCTGAACGCATCGAGATCATCTTTTCAATAATGTAGTGAGCACATACGAAGAAGATAATGGATGCTGTTACAATTTGAACGACTTCTTCAGGGATGGCAGCTGGCTTCATACCAACTCCTCCAATTTGAAGTGCTCCAAACAAGAAGGCAGCAAATGGAATACCAATTGGTGAATTCATTGCAAGAAGGGCAACGGCCATTCCGTTAAATCCAACACTCATCGAGCTGGTTTGAACGTAGACATTTGAGTAAATACCCAGACCTTCTGCTACCCCACCGATACCAGCAAGAGCACCAGAAATGATCATAGAAAGGATAATGGTCCGTTTTGCAGACATCCCAGCATATTCCGCCGCATTCGCATTGAGACCAACGGCACGGATTTCAAACCCAAGTGTTGTTTTCTTCATCAAGAACCAGATGACCACCACTGCGATGATGGCAAAGAAGATCCCGATGTTCATTTGTGATTTGTCCGTCAAATTACGCAGCCACTCTGTCTGGTAGACAGCGTTAGCTCCCACATCAATGGTTGAGTCCTTGTTTTTCATCAAGGAAGCTGGGAAGCTATGGATCAAGGCATTCCCACCATAGAGAACAATGTAGTTCATCATAATGGTGATGATGACCTCACTGGTTCCGAGATAGGCACGAAGGAAACCAGGAATCGCTCCAATAAATCCACCTGCGATAGCCGCAATCAAAACGGTCATCGGAATCATTAGTAAACGAGGCATATTTGGGAAGGACAGGGCAAACCAAGTCGCCATGATCCATCCTGCAAAAGCCTGACCTGGAAGTCCAACGTTAAAGAAGCCGGCCCGGCTGGCTACTGAAAATCCAAGAGCAACTAAAATCAGTGGCCCCATGGCACGGGAAATATTTCCCCAACTCTTAATCGAACCAAAGGCTTTCTTAAACAGCAATTCATATCCCCAAAGGGCATCATAGCTGAAGGCCCACATAATAATGGCACCCAAGACCAATCCTAAAAGGACAGACACCAATGGAACGGCAATTTGTTTTAAATTCTTATTCATTTGATGCTCCCTCCTTTACTTGTCCTCCTGCCATGAGGATTCCAAGTTCTTGCTTATTCGTTGTTTCAGGGGTTACGATCCCTTGGATCTTCCCATCATGAATAACCGCAATACGGTCAGAAACATTCAAAATTTCATCTAATTCAAAGCTGACAACCAGAACGGCTTTTCCATTATCCCGTTCTTGAATCAAACGTTTGTGGATATATTCAATCGCTCCAACGTCCAAACCACGAGTTGGCTGGCTGACGATCAAGAGATCTGGATCGCGATCGATTTCCCGCGCGATAATGGCTTTTTGCTGGTTTCCTCCAGAGAGAGCCTTAGCTGGTACCACTTCACTAGCTGCACGAACATCAAACTCTTCCATGAGCTTCTTGGCATAAGAGGTAATATTTGGATAATTCAAAATACCATTCTTGCTAAGAGGTTCTTTGTAGTAAGTTTGAAGAGCCATGTTTTCAGAGATCATCATATCAAGGACCAAACCATCCCGGTGACGGTCTTCAGGGACGTGCCCTACCTTCATTTCTGTGATTTGACGTGGACGTAGTCCTACAACATCCTTGCCTTTAATCTTAATTGAACCGGATTTTACCTTCCGTAGACCTGTAATCGCTTGGATCAACTCAGACTGACCATTTCCATCAATCCCTGCGATCCCAACGACTTCACCAGCACGAAGTTCCAGTGACAAATTCTTAACAGCTGGGACACCACGGTTTTCGTTTACAACCAAGTTTTCGATCGACAAGACCACTTCTTTCGGTTGAGAAGGACCTTTTTCAGTCTTAAAGGAAACAGAACGGCCGACCATCATTTCGGCCAAGTCTTGGTTAGTAGCTCCACCAATCTCGACTGTCTCAATCGATTTCCCACGACGGATAACCGTTACGCGGTCTGAAACAGCACGGATTTCATCCAACTTGTGCGTAATCAAGATAATGGATTTTCCTTCATTCGCCAAGTTCTTCATGATTGTCATCAATTCTTCGATTTCAGCTGGTGTCAACACTGCAGTTGGTTCATCGAAGATCAGGATGTCGGCTCCACGATAAAGCGTCTTTAAGATTTCCACACGTTGCTGCGCACCAACGGAAATATCCTCAACTTTAGCATGTGGATCTACTGCCAAGCCATATTTTTTAGACAAATCAAGGATATCTTGGCTGGCTTTTTTAAGGTCCAAAACACCATGTTTAGTGGTTTCAGAACCAAGGATGATATTTTCAACAACAGTGAAGGCTTCAACCAACATAAAGTGTTGGTGCACCATTCCAATTCCTAAAGAAGCTGCTTTTGAAGGTGAGTCTAGGTTAACAGTTTTTCCATTTACCACGATGTCTCCGCTTGTTGGTTCCAACAAACCAGCCAGCATATTCATCAGGGTAGATTTCCCTGCACCATTTTCTCCAAGAAGTGCATGGATTTCACCTTTGCGCAACTGAAGATTAATCTTATCATTTGCTACAAAGTCACCAAATTTTTTGGTAATCTCACGCATTTCGATGACATATTCATGTGTCATGTGGGTGTTTTCCTTTCAAAATTTTTTTATTTCAATAAAATCTGCTAGAGAACTAACAGATTTTATTGAGACAAAAATGTCTCACTTTAAAAGAAACGGCCCTTAAAGGGAGGGCCGCCCAATCAAATATTATTTTTCAGGAACTTTAAGAGATCCATCAAGGATTTTAGCTTTGGCATCTTCGACAGCTTTTTTAGCATCTGCAGAAAGGTTGTCAGTTGTCAAATCAACTCCACCATCTTTCAAGCTATAAGTAATCACTTTACCGCCAGGGAATTTACCGTCAGCAGCTTTCTTAGCCAAGTCTTTTACAGATTCTCCGACTTTCTTCAAGCTTGAAGCCAAGACAAAGTTAGATTTTTTACCATCTTTAGAAGTGTATTCACCTTCAGCTTTTTGGTCACGGTCCACACCAAGAACCCAAACTTTTTCGTCTTCATTTTTCTTCTCGTTCAAGTCTTTTGCTTCAGAGAAGACACCTGCTCCAGTACCACCAGCTACTTGGTAGATAACGTCTGCACCTGCAGCGTATTGTGCAGCAGCAATTGTTTTACCTTTAGCAGCGTCACCGAATGAACCAGCGTAGTCTACTTGAACTTTGATAGATGGGTCAACAGATTTAACACCAGCTTCAAATCCAGCGCGGAAACGAGTGATAACTTCACTTTCCATACCACCTACAAAACCAACTTGTTTAGTTTTTGTAGTTTTCGCAGCAGCGATACCAGCAAGGTAACCAGCTTCGTTGTCGGCAAAGACAGCAGATGCTACGTTCTTTTTACCTTCAATACGGTCGTCAATGATAACAAAGTTTGTTTCTTCGTTGTCAGAAGCCGCTTTTTCTACTGCATCACGCAAGGCAAAACCAACACCAAAGATCAATTTGTAGTCGTTAGAAACAGCTTCATCAAGGTTTGTCGCATATTGAGATTCATCTGTTGATTGGAAGTAGTCGAATCCGTTCCCTTTAGAAAGACCGTTTTCTTTCCCCCAAGCTTGCAAACCTTCCCAAGCAGATTGGTTGAATGATTTGTCATCCACACCACCAGTATCGGTAATAATAGCAGCTTTCAAATCAGTTTTAGATTCTGAGTTAGCGCTATCTTTTTTAGACGCACGATTTCCACATGCTGCAAGTCCGATAGCAGCGACAGTTACTAGACCAAGGCCTAGCCATTGTTTCTTGTTCATTACTGAACCTCCTAAATTATTGTGCAACATTGTTGCGAAGTATTGAAAGGGTCAAAAGACCGCCTCACAGACCTATTAAGTCAGGTCTGTAAAGGAATATGGAAGTAATTCCTTGACCGTCATCACGACCGTCGATTTATCTTTAGATACTAAGGTTACAGGAAGGTCTGGCTCAAAAAATTCAGCCATGACCTGGCGACAAGCACCACATGGAGAGATGGGCTTTTCTGTTTGCCCGTAGATAATGAGCTCTTGAAACTCACGAGCTCCTTCAGAAACAGCTTTAAAAATGGCTGTCCGTTCTCCACAGTTGGTCAAACCAAAACTGGCATTTTCGATATTGACACCTGTATAGATTTCTCCATCCTTCGTTAGCAGTACAGCTCCAATTGGGAAATGAGAGTAAGGCACATAGGCTTGTTGACTCACTTCAACTGCTAAGTCAATCAACTCAGTAGTCGCCATGAGCCACCTTTCCTTCCATGATGGCTACACCAGAAGAAGTCCCGATACGGGTCGCACCAGCTTCGATAAAAGCAAGAGCATCTTCATAAGAGCGAGCACCACCAGAAGCTTTAACACCCATGTCGGGTCCAACAGTTTGACGCATTAAGGCCACATCTTCTACCGTTGCTCCTCCAGTTGAAAAGCCAGTTGAAGTCTTCACAAAGTCTGCGCCAGCTGACTTAGCAATTTGGCAAGCAACGATCTTTTCATCATCTGTTAAGAGACAAGTCTCAATGATGACTTTGACCAGCTTATCACCGCTCGCTTCGACTACAGCTTGGATATCTTCCTCAACTAGTGCTAAATTCTTAGACTTAAGAGCCCCGATATTAATGACCATGTCAATCTCATCGGCACCATTTTGAATCGCATTTTTTGTTTCACACGCTTTGACAAATGGTGTATTTGCTCCTAAAGGAAAACCAATGACGGTACAAACTTTAACGTCTGAATCGCGCAAGCCCTCAGCCGCAAAATTCACCCATGTCGGGTTCACACAGACACTCGCAAAATCATAAGCCTTGGCTTCTTCGATCAGCTTTTCGATCTGTTCTTGTTGTGCATCTGGTTTTAAAAGAGTGTGATCGATATATTTATTTAACTTCATACAATCTCCTGAGCTGCTTAAGATATTATTTCAATAATTTCTTTAACGCTTTCAGCCCTTTCTAGTATTTTAACATTTTTTTTGAATTCTGTAACTCTTTCTTGTGAATTTTTTTCCTTCATGAAAATACGGGCAATGCGTTCCCCTTTTTTGACGTGCTCTCCCACTTTTTTGTCAAACACAATTCCTGTTTCGTAATCGAGGGGATCTGATTTGACAGCACGGCCAGCACCCAAGCGCATGGCAAACAAGCCAAACTCCATGGCAGGTAAAGCAGCAATGACGCCATCTTGGTTCGCTGTTACTTCAAGGACCTGATCCACTTTAACGGGACGATGCAAATCTTCTAAGTCTCCACCTTGAGCCACCACCATTTCTTCAAACTTCGCTAAAGCTTGACCATTGGTCAAGTGTTCATGGATGGCTTCAATCGATTGTTCTACATTGGCCAATTTCAACATGATTTGCGCTAACTCACAAATAAACTCTGTCACATCAGCGCGTCCTTGTCCTTTTAGAATATCCAAGGCTTCCAAAATCTCTAAACGATTGCCAATGCTAGTTCCCAAAGGTTGGCTCATGTCTGTAATGACAGCGATAGTTTTCCGACCCACTGCATTTCCAAGATCCACCATGGTACGTGCTAAGCGACGAGCATCCTCAATATTCTTCATGAAGGCACCCTCGCCTACTGTCACGTCCAAAAGAATGGCATCCGCACCAGCAGCAATTTTCTTACTCATGACGGAGCTAGCAATCAAAGGAATGGTATCCACTGTCGCCGTTACATCACGCAGAGCATACAAGAGTTTGTCTGCCTTCACAAGTTGGTCAGATTGCCCAATAACCGATGAGCCAATCTCCTGAACCTGCTGGATAAATTCCTCTTGGGTCCGTTCAATTTGGAAACCTTTAATGGATTCCAACTTATCAATGGTTCCACCCGTGTGGCCTAAGCCACGACCGCTCATTTTAGCAACCGGCACACCAAAACTTGCAACCAAAGGCACCAAGACCAAGGTCACCTTGTCTCCGACACCACCAGTCGAGTGTTTGTCCACCTTGATCCCTGGAATAGCTGACAGATCAAACTGTTGCCCCGTTTGGACCATCTTCATGGTCATATGAGAGATTTCTTCCGTCGTCATCCCTTTAAAATAAACAGCCATAGCAAAAGCGGACATTTGGTAATCTGGAACCGTTCCAGCCACATAGCCCTCAATCAGCCATTCAATTTCTTCCTTGTTTAAGGCAAGACCATCTCTTTTTTTCTGAATGATATCTACCGCTCTCATGATTCTTTCTCACTTCTTAAAATATAATAGCCTTTGTCTTTTTTTACGATTTCACAATTGCCAAACGTCTCTTCCATCTTGGCCTTAGCGCTCGGAGCCCCTTGTTTTTTCTGAATGACAATGGTCAAGTCTCCACCTGGTTTCAAATGTTCAAAACTACCAGTGATCACTTGGTGAACCACTTTCTTACCAGCTCGGATCGGCGGATTACTGATCACATGGTCAAAAAACCCTTCTACTGCTTCATAGACATCCGAAGAAAAGATCTGAGCTTCCACGCCATTTCGGCTGGCATTTTTCTTAGCCAAGTCCAGTGCCCGCTCATTGACATCGACCATGGTCACTGCAACTCCCTGGGCTTTAGCGAGAGAGAGGCCAATCGGTCCATAGCCACAGCCAACATCAAGGACACTTTCTCCTTCTTGAAAATCCAGGGTTGATAAGAGCACCTGACTTCCATAGTCAATCATTTTTTTACTAAAGACGCCGGCGTCCGTATAGAAATTCATCTTTTGCCCCAATAAAACAACAGCCAGATCATGAATATCATGGGCTGCATCTGGGTTTACATCGAAATACATTTTACTCATAAGGTTATTTTATCATAATTCACTCCTTTTTTAAATCGTTTACATGACCTCTAAAAATTGGTATACTAAAGACTACAATAGGAGTGACATATGGACAAAGAATTTCTACATTTTGAAAAAATTAATCGGGAAACGTGGCAAAATTTGCACCGCAAAACCACCCCACCTCTCTCTCAAACAGAGCTCAATTCTATTAAAAGTTTTAACGACCGCATCAACCTCCAGGATGTACGTGACGTCTACCTGCCTTTGACAAACCTGATTGGAATCTACAAGCGTTCCAAAGAAGATTTAGCCTTCTCAAAAGGTATTTTTCTCCAAAAAACGAGTGAACGCCAACCCTTTATCATTGGGGTTTCAGGGAGTGTTGCGGTTGGAAAATCCACCACTAGCCGTCTCCTTCAAATCCTGCTGTCACGGACCTTCGAAGGCTCGAGCGTGGAATTGGTAACAACGGATGGCTTCCTCTATCCAAATGCTATCTTAAAAGAACAAGAGATCCTCAATCGAAAAGGATTTCCAGAAAGCTATGATATGGAATTGCTCCTTGATTTTCTTAATCAAATCAAAAACAACAAGAGCGTAGAAATCCCTGTCTATTCCCACGAAATATACGATATTGTCCCAGATGAGAAGCAAACGATTTTACCAGCTGATTTTGTCATTGTCGAAGGAATCAATGTCTTTCAAAATCCGCAAAATGACAGTCTCTATATGACCGATTTCTTTGATTTTTCAATCTATGTGGATGCCGCGGTCGACGATATCGAATCTTGGTATATCGATCGCTTCCAAAAACTTCTTGAATTAGCTCAAAATGATCCCAATAACTACTACTATCGATTTACAGAGCAACCCCTAGAAGAAGTTTTAAGCATGGCCCATCAGGTCTGGGAATCCATTAATTTAGTTAACTTACAACATTACATTCAACCAACCAGAAACCGAGCTGATCTGATTCTCCATAAAGCAACCAACCATGAAATCGACGAAATTTATCTCAAACGCTAGAGAAAATGGCCTGTTAACGGTACTTTTTTAAGGAAAAGCTATTTTAGGCTTGTCAAATCTTAACTTTTCATATATAATGAGATAGTTAGATTATCAATGGAGGTGAATAACTTGGCAAACATTAAATCAGCTATCAAACGCGCTGAATTGAACGTTAAACAAAACGAAAAAAACTCAGCTCAAAAATCAGCTATGCGTACTGCAATCAAAGCTTTTGAAGCAAACCCATCTGAAGAACTTTACCGCGCTGCTAGCTCAGCTATCGATAAAGCAGAAACTAAAGGTTTGATCCACAAGAACAAAGCTAGCCGTGATAAAGCACGTCTTGCAGCGAAACTTGGTTAATCAAGAACAGCATAAAAATCAAGCTCTCCGGAGCTTTTTTTGTTCCTAAATTTTTGAGAGGTGCTTATGAAAATCGTTATTATCGGCTATTCTGGCTCAGGTAAATCCACCTTGGCTGAAAACTTATCCCGCCACTACTCCATTCCCAAGCTCCACATGGACACCCTTCAATTTCAACCGGGTTGGATAGACAGTGACCGGGATTGGATGGAGAAAGAGATGAGACAGTTTCTTAGTGACCATAGAGACTGGGTCATTGATGGCAATTACTCTTGGTGCTGCTATGAGGAAAGAATGGAGCAAGCCGACCAGATTATCTTTCTCAACTTCTCTCGTTGGAACTGCCTCTTTAGAGCCTGGAAACGATACCGCCGTTATAAAGGACGCGTCCGTGAGAGTATGGCGGCAGGTTGCCCCGAACGCTTTGACTATGAATTCATCCGTTGGATTCTTTGGGACGGTCGCCAAGCCAGACAGGTCACACGCTATCAGACTATCGGCCAAAACTATCCAGACAAATTTGTCTCTCTCAAGAATCAAAAAGAGCTGGATGCGTTTCTAAAAAACATACAATAAAAAGGTTGGGATATCAATCCCAACCTTAAAATGTAGACAAACTATTTTAAAGTAAAATAAATTAAGCGATTCTGATAAGAAATAAAATTGAGTTCAATTTTTTAGATGAATCAAGAAAATACCAAGACTTTCCGCTGTGAGTAAAGTGCCTGAAACAATAACGATTCAGGCACTCGGAATTATTGAGACCTTAGGCTCAATAATTAGTCATGGAACTTCGTAGAAGTTCGCTGACGTCCGTACTCACCTAAGGAAAGTTTTTTATATGACTTTGTCTTCAATCTGAGGTTGGGATGTCAATCCCAACCTTTTTTATTTATCAACGTAATCGCCACCGGTGAAGCCATAGTATTCTTCCAGACTCAAACCTGAGTCAGCGATATCTTGTGCTTCTTTTCCGATATAGCGGAGATGCCAGCTCTCTGGCATGTAGCCTGTCACTTTTTCTTTTCCTTCTTGGTAGCGAACCACAAAGCCATATTTAGCGGCGTTCTTGAGCAACCACTTACTTGGTCCAGGTTCAGTTACCAAATTACCACTGGTATCGATCAAATCAAAGGTCAAACCAGTTTGGTGTTCACTATAACCCGGTCTTGCGGAATAACGATCTGCTGCCTCCTGACCATCTTGATTGACATAGTTTTGATAGAGGCCAACTTGGGTGTCGTAGCTACGAAAACCACTATATTGGTCACTGATCGGATAACCTTCTGCCTGCATGGCTGCGATCAATTCATGAAGGGCTGAAACAGCTTCAGGATCTTCACCTGGGTTAAAGTCAGGCGACAAGGGATAATGTTTGTTGGCGATCATGACCTCACCATATTTCCCTTTGACACTATAGTAAGAACCATTATAGCTCACACCAGAGTCCACTTTCACATCTGACTTACCAGCTTTTGAAGACTCTTCTTTGCCAGTCTCTTTTGACGTATTCTTTGCAGAAGACGTTTCTTTGGAAGTCTTGGTTTGCGTTTGTTTTGTTTCTTCTTTTGCAGAAGATTTAGAACTAGTGGATTGAGATTGGGAGCAAGCTGTCAGGGTTAACAAGGCAACTGTCACCAAAGTTAATTTGGAAAATCTTGCTTTCATGAGGAATCTCCTATGATTCTTTTGTAACGACAATATCCGTAATCACATAACTTGCACCTACTTTTTTCAAGGTGTAGGTCTTGTACTTGCGGTTTTGTGAATCTGGATGGCTATCTGTATAATGCACGGTAAAGTCTTCATAAGTCTTGATCGTCACCACACCATTTTCTTCAGTGACACTTTGAATGTCCAATGCTCCTGGAGTATAGTAGTCAATTTTTGCCTTTCGAACACCATCACCAGTTGTGAATTCAACCATGTCCTTGTAGGCTTGACTTTGTGTATCATAGTATTTAGAGTAGGTGTTGTTTCGATTTGAAACTGAGCTAAAGACTGCGTCGCGGTACTCTTTCAAGAATTCTTCCGCCAAGGTCCGATTTTGTTCTTCTTTGGCTGCTTGCGCTTTCTTAGCATCTTGTGCACTCTTGATGCGTTTTAAGGTATCTTTGGCTAGTTTGAGTTCGATCGGATCGTTTTCACCCTCTTCAATCGTCACCTTAGCCTTTTCAGTTGTGTAGGTTTCCCCATTCATATTGAAGACGGCATGTACTTCAATTTCTTGATAAGGGATGCTGTCTACTTCAAAGGTCGTGCTCGTTCCGACTTCTTTACCATTGACCACAACCTTCACATCCGTTGGGTTTTCAACTTCATCTGGGAACTCAACTTCTAAATTGCGTTTTTCAGAATTCAACTGCAATTCTAAGTTATTTTTCGTTGCTTTTTTAGGATTGAGATGGATCTTAGAAGTGACATTTCCGACTTCTGTTTTAGCAGTCAATTCCATTTCTTTTGTATTGTAATGGAAAGAACCAAGATCTGTCACTGCATCTTTCTTCAAGGTCACCGTTTTATTGGCAGCCACTTTGAGTTTGGCTTGGTCCAAATTGGTCTTGACCTTGACTTGTACTGGATAGCTGGCTACACGGTATTCTTGGAAGATCCCAAATTTCTTGTCCGCTTTTTCCAAACCAAAAATTTTGTTTCCAGATTTATCCGTATAGCTGCCCTCTCCACCATTATCAATGATCTTGTTCAACTCTGTGCCGATATCGACCCCTTGATCTTCCATGCTGGTAATAAAGCTTTCGGCTTCATCCTTCGTCCATTTATCGTTATCGGTTGAAAGCAGGTCTGCTGCCTCGCGATAATCCTTGGTGTCCACTGCCTTAATGAATTTATCTGCAGTCACTTCGACACGTGTTGTAGACTGGAAGTAAAAGAAGGCTGCCACCAAAGCGATCACAAGGACTGCAATAGCAGAAATAATCCCAATTTTCTTCTTGGAAAGTTTCTTTCCACCCTTCGTTTTAGGGGCCTTTTGTTTTTTCTGAGCTGGACCTGCTTCTGTGACATTTGGACCAGCAAAGACCTGCGTTTGCTCAGCAGCAAGTGGAGCCGTATACTCTTGAGTTGGCTGTTGAGGTACATATTCCTGTGTTACTTCTGTTGCATCTGGGGTCGCAAATTCTGCTTCAGGTACAGGTCCTACAAAAAACTCGAAGTTTTGACTTTTAGCCGCGGTAAATTCTTCTGCACTTGGCTTGCGGCCATAGGTTTCTTCAAAATGTTGCAACCAAGCCTGACGAGCTGCTAGAAGTGGATCGACATTCTTCACTTCTTCAACTGGTTCAACCACCGGTTCCTCAACAGGAGCTACTTCTTCTGGGGCATTGCCTGCGATAGACTGAATTTGTTTCAAATCAAATCCACAAGCTTTCCCAGCCATAAACTCTTCTGGTGACGGTTTGCGACCGATCACTTTTTCAAATAATTCAACCCATTTCTTTTGCATGGATCTCTTCTCCCTCATTATAAAATAGGGAAAGTGGGTTCCCCCACCTTCCGTTTTGTGATATTGTTAGAATCCAAAGTTAGAGAAATTTGGAGCACTAGGAATAAATCCTACGGCTACTTGTTCTAAAATACGAGCATTCACATAAATGACAAAGATGGCAATGAGAAGCAAGACAACAGATGATGCTACTAGAAGCAAGAATTTATCTGCTTTAAAGCTTGTCTTGTTCAATCCTTGATGAACGACATAGCATGTTCCAACAAAGAACAAGAAGAAAATAAGGAAATTTACAAAGCCATAAAATTCATAAACCTTTACAAGACCTACTAAGAAAGCAAGAAGGGCAAGTGGCAAAGTGTAGACAGACAAACGTCCAAATTCTTCAAATGAACGACCATAACTGTATTCCTTATCTTGAAGAACCACACGACGAACAAAGAATCCTGCTACTTGGAAGGCGTAAACGCTAAAGAATAGGGAAATCAATGTCAACATAAAGGCACGGAAATCCATTCCATAACCACCTGTAGCTCCACTAGCTGTGAAGAAAGTTGATAGTGTCAAGACAAAGGCAGTCAAGACATACTGTAAAATTCCGTTAAGAGCTTTTGGATTTTCTACAGCTGTTGGACGTTTCAAAGCTGAAAGGAACCAATTCCAGTAACCACCAACGGCTACACCAAATTGACTTGGTTGGCCAGGATAAGGTTGTCCTGGTTGACCTTGGTAAGGAGCTTGTTGATAAGCTGCTTGAGTAGGTTGTTGGTAGGCTTGCTGTGGAGCTTGTTGGAAAGCAGGTCCATTCGCTGGAGCAGCTTGAGGGGCCGGTTCTTGAACTGGAGCTGCTACTGGTTCTTCTGCAGGAGCAGTTGGTGCTGCTGGTGCTGCTGGCGCTGCAACAAACTCTGGAGCTTGAGGAGCTGCTGGCGCTACAACAAACTCTGGGGCTTGTGGAGCAGCAACTGGTTCTTCCACAGGTGCAGTTGGTGCTGCGACAAATTCTGGGGCTTGTGGAGCAGCAACTGGTTCTTCCACAGGTGCAGTTGGTGCTGCGACAAATTCTGGGGCTTGTGGGGTTTCTGGAACCACTACTTCTTCTTGAAATTCTCCTGCAGCCAGTGCTTGAGCAATTTCTTCTGCACTAGCAGAACGACCATTTACGGCTTCGAAATAATCCAGCCAATCTTGTTTTGACATAATGAATCTCCTTAACTATTGTTTATACTAGGGTATTATACAAAATTTCTGAACCATTTTCAATGAAAGACTGGAAAATCCCTGTAATATCTTTTGAAAAACATACAAATTCTACTCATATTTAGAAATTAGTAAAGAAAGTGGCTGGGACAAAAGTCCTAGCCTCTCAATTATTTTTGGATTGTCGAGCAAGACGCAGTGGTTGAGTGGGCTCTACTACGCTGATTTCATCAGCTTTTACAGCCCTACTCAACTATGCGGAGGTGGGACGACGAAATCGAATTCTAATGAATTACCGATTTCTGTCCCACTCTCTCTTAGGATTCAAATGCATCCATGCCACCTTGGACGTTGGTCACATCATAGCCTTGCTCTTCCAAAAATTGGCAAGCGCGTGCTGAGCGTCGACCTGACTTGCAGATGACATAATAAGGCTGATCCTTCTCTAATTTCTGGTAGCGATCTGCTAACTCAGATAAGGGAAGAAGACGAACCCCATCTAAGTGAAGGGCATCATATTCCTCCTGTTCGCGTACATCAAGAACGTGTATGTTTCCTTTTTGATAAGCTTGGTAAAAGCTTGAAAATGGAATTTCTTTCATGATTTCTCCTATAAGTTATGTTATGGAAGGGTTAGAATTTGATAGCTAAAGCCAATTGACTCTAAAAATCGGAACAAGTCTTGGGTTTTAATAAAGATCGTTTTTTCATTGGTATTGGGATGGAAGGTCATGATTTCCTCTGACACAATGTCTTTATCGAAATAGACTCGAATATCTTTTTCTTCATTGTTCAATAAACCAAAAGGAGAAACCGTTCCTGGCGGTAATTGCATTTTTTCAACTAAAGAATCTGCTGAAGCCATGCGGATCCGGTTGGCTTCCACTTGCTCTTTGAAATCATCCATATCCAATGGCTTCTGGTCATCCATGATGAGCAAATAGTATTGGGTTTTCTTCTTGTTGGTCAAAAACATGGTCTTGGTCCGGACACCTTCTAAGCCTTCAATATAAGAATCCGCTTGCTCAGTCGTGAATGCAGGTGGGTGTTCCACCACATCAAATGAAATTCATAACTCGTCTAATTTTTCTTTAACTTGTTGATAAGGATCCATCGTCGCTCTCCTTTATTTTTGAATGATCTCTTGTACTAAGGTTTGCAATTCCGGCACCACCTCTGCCTCAAACCAAGGATTTTTAGCCATCCAAATTTGATTGCGAGGGGAAGGGTGAACAAGTGGAAAATAGGTTGGCAAATAGTCTTTAAAATGGTGAACGCGTTCGGTTACTTTGCCACTAACCTTCTCATGAAGGTAGTATGCTTGGGCATATTGTCCAATTAAGAGGGTCAACTCAATATCTGGACACTCCTTGAGGAGTTGAGGGTGCCACTTTTCCGCAAAGCCTTTGCGAGGTGGAAGGTCACCAGATTTTCCATGCCCTGGGAAATAAAAGTCCATGGGAATGACCGCAAACAAACCAGAATTATAAAAGGTGTCTTCGTCAACTCCTAACCATTCGCGCAGACGATCACCACTTTTATCCTTCCAGTAAATACCGGCTTCTTGTGTTTTCAGTCCAGGTGCCTGTCCGATGATATTGATACGAGCTGTCTTTGGGGCTGCAAAGAGCGGCTCGATTCCTTTATCCGTATATTCTTTATTTTGAGGATCTGCCATAATGGCTTGTTTAATGCTTTCAATCCTTGACATAATTCCTCCTTCTATGGAAAAACTCAGCCAGAAAAACTGGCCGAGTAGTGGATTATTTGATTAGTTCATAGATAGCTTCTGCGTAAATTGCAGCTGCACGATAGAGATCTTCGACATCTGCGAACTCATTAGCTTGGTGCATGGTATTGACATAGTCTGGGAACATAGCACCAAAGGCAACCCCACGTTTCAAGAGACGACCAAAGGTACCACCACCGATCACTTGTTCGTGTCCTTTGAGGCCAGTTTGTTTTTCGTAAACACGCAAGAGAGTGGATACCAATTCGTCATCCATCGGAACATAGTGAGGTGTGTGACCATGGGCTGACAAGCTTACTGTAGCCACTCCTTCGATCTTTTCAAGAGTAGACTTGATGGTTTCAGGATCTGTACCTTGAGGGTAACGGATATTGAGGGCAATGGTGTTGTCTGCTTGGCTTTCATCAAAATGGAAGACACCTGCATTCATGCTCAATGGTCCCATTTTGACATCCGTATAAGCAATACCTAATTTTTCACCAGCAAAATCTTCGTGAAGAAGTGAAGCTGTCACATGAAGATAAGCCTTAGCAGCACCACCAAAATCAAATTGGTTCAACAAGAGAGCCAAGTAGGTCGCACCATTGATCCCATCTTCAGGAGTTGATCCATGAGCAGATTTCCCAACAATCGTCACGGTATAGGTTTCTTCATCGACAGTTGAGATTTCATACTTGAGCTGGTGTTCCTTGGCAAAGGCATCTAAGAGGCCAGCAAGATCTGGAAGTTGACCAGAAACGACTGCAGTCGCTGACTCTGGTACCATGTTTTCACGAAGGCCACCTGTAAAGCTATGAAGATGGGCACTTCCTGTGTTGTCATTTCCAAAATGAAGGTACTCAGTGATGTTTCCTTTTTCCCCATTGATGATTGGGAATTCCGCATCTGGTGAGAAGCCAAAATCTGGCTCAGGAAGTCCGACGTGTTTGAAATAGTAATCCATGTCGCCCCAGCCTGATTCTTCATCCGTACCGACAACAAAGCGCACGCGCTTAGAAACAGGGAGTCCTAGGTCTTTTATGATCTTCAAACCATAGTAGCAGGCCATTGTAGGCCCTTTATCATCAGACGAACCACGCGCATAGAGCTTGCCATCGATAATTTCTGGTTTGTATGGATCTGTCTTCCAGCCACTACCTGCAGGCACGACGTCCATATGGGCAAAGATTCCAAGCTCTTCTTCTCCTTCACCAAAGGTAAAGTGGCCGGCATAATTGTCGACATTCTTGGTTTCATAGCCATCACGTTTGGCAATTTCCAAGAATTTTTCAAGAGCTTTTACAGGACCAGGTCCAAAAGGATGCTCTGCATCTGCCTTGCTGTCATCGCGTTCAGAATTGATTTCCAAGAGGCTGTATAAGTCAGCCATCATCTCATCGCGTCGTTTTTCTACTTCTGCTTTAAAATCAACTGTTGTCATGAATTCCTCCTCAATCTTCTATTTGCTAATTGGCTTAGCGTTTGTCAATGATTTCGTCTACTGGTAAACGATAGCTTGGCTCTACTTTTTCAGCCGCATAGCCAACCGTAATCAAGACTTCCGGACGGAAACGCTCTTCGATGTCCAATACTTCATTGATTTTTGATTTATCAAATCCCAAGATAATATTGGTTCCAATGCCTTGGTCCGTCAAAGCAAGTACCAAGTTCATGGCCACAAGACCGGCATTCAAAGCCAAGTAATCACTTGTTTGTTGGGCATCATAGCGCGCAAATTCAGCAGGAAGATTTTGCATAAAGTATTGCAACTGCTCGTCTGTGAAGTTTTTCACCCCACCGACACGCGCAATCTTGCGAGCCCGTTTTTGCAAATCAGTATCTGTAAAGAGGGCGATGGTCACAGGTGCTTCCATGACTTGATCGTAGTTTGCACCATAGGCTAATTTTGCCAATTCAGCATTTTTTTGACGAACGACCACAAATTTCCAAGGCTGGCTATTGTGGGCACTAGGGGCCAAGGTTGCGATCTCAATGGCAGTCCGTACATCCTTTGGATCGACCGGTTGGTCAGTGAAATGCTTGATCGCATGGAGTTTTTTATTGAGCTCTAGAAATTTCATAAGCTTCTTCCTTTTCTATTTCTGTTACCTCTATTTTAACACAAAATGAAAGAGCTTGCAGGGTTTTACAGCCTAAGATTGTGAAAAAAGAAGCGGACATTTTGAAGATCCGCTTCTTTTTTATAGGTTGAATACACAAGAGATCCACCTATGATTCATTGGAAAGATTGAAATAGGCAGCTACTTCTTTGGCATAACCGTATTTCTCAATTAAGCCAGTTAGCAGATCGATGTTATGACCCCGATAGTTATCCTCGCGTCTCAATTCTTCGTACATCTCAATAAAAGGAAGGCCCTTGTCCTTAGCATCTTGGAGCTCTCCTTCATAGTCATAGGCCACCTTACGAAATTGCAGGTTGGTCACCCCATCTTCTTCGACATCGATCAGAGCATATTGAGCTCTGTGGTTTTGAATTGGTTCCCAGTCGAAATAAGGCATGCCAATAGTCCCCGGATTGAGGATCTGCTGGCCCTGGCTGCCATAGCGAAGCAACTGCTTGTGGACATGACCGTAGATCGCCATATCCGTCTGATCATCCAGCAGTTGGTCAAAGTTCTCCGTCGCATTTGCTGGACGCAAGTCTCCACCGTAATTCTTTTCTGGCAAGTTATGGGTCAGTGAAAAACGAATGCCATTGACCTCCTTCTTCTCTACCAATGGAAGCGAACGAAGCCAATCGATCCGCTTAGGATCTAGTCCTTCCATGAGGTACTGAGTGAGGCGAAGAAGTTGGATCTCCTGCGGATCCTCTAACCCGTACTCGCCATCTAAAGCCTCTAAGACACAATCGTCCCAATTTCCACGAACAGCAGCTGTAATCGGAATCGCATCCAGCAACTCAAAAAGGTCCTCTCTTCCAGGTCCTGGAAGCAAAATGTCCCCTAAAAGCCAGAATTCCGTCGCGCCTAGAGCACGCGCATCCGCAATCACTGCCTCCAGGGCTCTTGTATCTCCGTGAATATCAGATAAAATAGCGATTCTATGGTTCATTATAAACTCCTTATGATTGGTATGGTTCAGAATCCTCCGCCACTTCCACCAAGGGACTTGCTTCTTCTTGCTTTCCTTGATGGAGCTTGGCTTGCACTGCCTCCGCGACTGGTCGTGGGATACCGACCGTGACGATCTCATTTACAGTAGCTTCTTTAATCTTGGTCAGTGACTTGAAGTGCTTCATCAGCAATTGCTTGCGTTTTGGTCCCAAGCCTTCGATGTCATCCAGCTGAGAAGAGAAGGAATTCTTAGAACGAAGTTGGCGGTGGAAGGTGATGGCAAAACGGTGGACTTCATCTTGGATCCGTTGGAGGAGGAAAAATTCCTGTGAGGTGCGCGAAAGTTCAATGATTTGGAGAGGATCGCCAAAGAGCAATTCATGGGTCTGGTGCTTGTCATTCTTTTGTAGGCCTGCAATGGGAATATCCAGCCCTAACTCTTCTTGGATCACCTGTTTAGCGATATTAACCTGGCCCTGACCACCATCGATAACGATCAGATCAGGTGGCGTCAGGCCATCCCGCATGACACGGCTGTAGCGTCTGCGAATGACCTCCCGCATGCTGGCATAGTCATCTGGTCCGACGACGGTCTTGATCTTGTACTTGCGGTAGTCCTTTTTGCTTGGCTTCCCATTGACAAAGACCACCATGGCTGAAACTGGACTGGTCCCCATGATGTTGGAGTTGTCAAAGGACTCAATGCGCACAGGAGTTGGAATTTGCAGAAGTTTTCCAAGATTATCAATAGCACCTTGGGTCTTTTCCATGGATTTTTCAAGGAGATTAAACTTCTGCTCCAGACTAACACGCGCATTCTTAATGGCCAGATTGACCAACTGCTTCTTCTCCCCACGCTGGGGCTTAAGGACCTTGGTATCTACTAGGGCCTTGACCGCTTCCTCATCGATATCCTGAGGGATCAGGATTTCATTGGGGATCAGGTGAGATTTCTCCTGGTAAAACTGCCCCACATAGGTCAAGAAATCCTCGTCCGGATCATTGTAGTAAGGGAAGAGATTGACGTCGCGCTCGATCAGCTTGCCCTGACGGACAAAGAAGACCTGCACACACATCCAGCCCTTGTCCACGTAGTAGCCAAAGACATCCCGGTTCTGCAAATCCTTGGCCATGACCCGCTGTTTGGTCCGCAGGGTCCCAATAGCCTGGATCAGATCCCGGTACTCTGCCGCCCGCTCGAATTCCATGTTTTGCGCCGCGGTATTCATTTTGAGCTTGAGCTCATCGATAATCTTGTCATCCTGCCCCTTGAGGAAATCAGAAACCTCCTGGGCCATGCCCTTGAAATAGGCCTCGTCCTTGTCGCAGACTGTGTGAGCCATACATTGCCCTAAATGGTAGTAAAAGCAGACCTTGGAAGGCGGATTGGTACACTTGCGGAAAGGGAAAATCCGATCCAAAAGACGTTTGATCTCATTAGCAGCCCCCACATCCGGATAGGGACCGAAATAGAGACCACCATCCTTTTTGACCTGACGCGTGATGATAAGACGCGGATAGCGCTCATTGGTAATCTTGATGAAGGGATAGGACTTGTCGTCCTTGAGCATGATATTGTACTTGGGCTTATTCTCCTTGATCAGGTTGATCTCAAGAAGCAAGGCCTCAATATTGGACTCAGTAACGATAAATTCAAAATCCACAATCTCAGATACCAGAGCTTCGGTCTTGGTATCGTGGCTCCCTCTGAAATAGGACCGCACCCGATTGCGAAGATTCTTAGCCTTCCCCACATAGATGATGGTACCGTTCTTGTCTTTGTGAATGTAACAGCCCGGACTCGTCGGCAAGAGCTCGAGCTTGGATTTAATCAAGTTATTCATACTCTCTATTATAGCAAAAAAGAGAGGGGGTAGCCTCTCTCTAGTATGTTTGTATTATTGTTATCCACCTCCACCAAGTAAAAAATAATTATTAAATGGTATATCAGACACTCATCCTCAATCCTTTATCTTCACTTGACCTTTTTCATATCCCGAATACCAACTACTATTCGGACTGACATACTCAGCTAATTCCTTTTGTGGCTGATCTCCTGAAAGAGTTAAAAGTCCATCATGTATCATACAAGAATACTTCTCTGAATCTCTTGTAAACTCCTCATTTTCAGGGTTAAATGAGTAAGTATGCTCTGAACTACCTTCCTTTATGGTGATCTGCTCTCCTTCTATTTTTATCCATGATGTTTTATCTAAAGAGGCCGTTTTAGTAGATTCATTTTTTACTGTCAGATAGTATATTCCATCTTTTGATTTCATCTCATCAAGGGTAGTCGTGATAATCCCTAAAATCATCAGTGCAGGGATTATCAACAGAAACCATTTCCATTTTTTAGATTTATTTTTCATCAGTAACCATTACTCCATTTAATTTTAAATTTCGTTATTTTCATGCTCAAATTTTGCATTTCTACATTTTCTATTATAGCAAAAAAGAGGGGTCTAAAAGGATCCCCCTTTGATAATACTTATCCTTTGAGATTAGCCATCTGGAAGAGCGGAATCACATAAGGAACAATAGACATCAGGATAGTGAATAGCACGAAGAACCAGAACCAGAAGGACGCGAGGGCACGCTGGAAAACTCCCGGTTGAGGTTTATTGGCTTGTATATAAGCCTTGATAGCTGGCCATTTCGTCGCAAGAACCACTATCATGACAATGGAACCAATGGCTAAAACACCGATTTGGAGCCAATTCGCTAGTCCCTCGTCCACATGATAGGCCACATAATGCAAGCCTTGGGAAATCACAAAGTTATTGAAAATGTGATAGAAAATCGCCCACCAGATATTGTATTCAAAGGCAATGTAGCCGAAACCTAGACCAATGATACTTGCGAAAAAGAGCTGGTCAAAATTGGCATGAAAGAGTCCAAACAAGATAGCCGTTATGACAATAGCAAAGATTTTGCCATACCGTTCCAAGCCTCGCAAGCCTGCCCCACGGAAGAAGAATTCCTCTGTGATAGGACCAAAAAAGCCAGCATACAAGAGCATGGTCCAAGATCGCTCAATCGTATCTCCAAGATCTGGTGTCGGGGAGTGAAGGCCAATGGTCTCAAACATGCGCTCAATCACTTGTGTCATCACAGATGAAAAGACTTGAGAAAAGCCAAGAAAGGCGAGAAGAATAAAGAAGACTGAAAGAGTCATCTTACGTCCCTTGTGCTTAAGATCATATTTATAGAGGGCCTTCTTGCGATAGGCATTAAAGAGAAAGAGTCCAATGGAAATAGAGATGAGGTAGGGAATACCAGCCCAAACATTCAGGGCATTGAGTTTCTCCGTTACTTGACTTGGATCTTTTCTGAGAGATCCTGCTATGGTCAATCCAAGGAGGACTTCCCACAGGACGGTTACCAAGGTCATTACCAAGAGATAAATGGCAAGTGTCCCGGAATACCTTCCTATATCTTTTTTAGGGTCTAATAATCGGTTGTATTGGTTCATTTCTTCCTCCTAGAAAATAGATAAAAACTCGCACACATTCCTTCGTATAAGACAAAGAAAATCAAAAAGGCATGCATAAAGTAGTCTTCTGGTAATGCAAGAATAATCGAATCCACGCGCGGATCAAAGAGCCAAGTATTGTCCCCAGCAAATAAGACCTGATGAAAGAGCGTAAAGAATTGATCAAAGCCAATCAAAACAGCCATCACTGCAAGCACCACTGGTAAAACCATCATCCAAAAGAAGAGACTACGGTACAAGGTAAGGTAGCCTTTTTTGACAACTGTCCGCATAAACTGGATAAAACCAGGTAGTGTGACCACGAAAACAACTGTCACTAAGTGAAATAGGTACTTGACGGCCTCAAAATGGTGCAGTCCATTTTTTGAAGAGGGGAATTGAGGCATCTTCAACACCCATTGAAAAGGATTGGTCAAGTAGTTCATCAAGAAATTAAAATTCTTCATGATGACAGTAGCCGAAAAACCAGTCCGGCTTTGAATCCCCAACCAATGAATCTCCATGGGATAGAGGACCCAAGCTAGAGCAATGGTGAGAAGGATGGTAGCTGACAAGATAAAGAAAAATTGGTTGATTGATTTCAGACTTTTAAGCATCAAAATCCCACTCCGCTAGACTGGCAACAACATGTGTCGGTGCAATTGGTAAGGTCGGCACTTCTTCTGGTTTGGTAAAACCTGTCGTCACCAAAAGGGTTGGAATCCCATTGTCAATACCCGCACGAATATCTGTTAGGTAGTTGTCGCCAACCATGACCACTTCTTCTCTTTCAAGACCCAGGTGTTCAATGGCCTTGTCCATGATGATGGCCTTTGGTTTGCCAATGATCACTGGCTTGACCCGTGTCGCTGCTTCAACAAGGGCAATCAGAGATCCTGCTCCCGGCAACAAGCCACGCTCTGTTGGGATATTGAAGTCAGGATTGGTCCCGATAAAGTGCGCTCCTTTTTGAATCGCCAAGGTTGCTTTAGCAAACTTCTCATAATCCACTTGCCAATCGAGGCCAATCACCACATAATCAGGTGCTTCTTCATCGATGATATAGCCAGCTTCTTCAATAGCATCTTTGAGCCCCGCTTCTCCGATCACATAAACCTTTTTGCCCAAGTTTTGGTCGTTCATGTAGTCAATGGTCGCAAGGGTAGCAGTATAGATGGTCAACACAGGGGTTTCAATATTGAAGTGAGTCGCCAGCATATCCCGAACAGTCTCTGGTGTGCGGGTAGTGTTATTGGTGACAAAGAGATAGGGAATCTCACGCGCCTGCAATTCATGGACAAAAGCTTCTCCTGCTGGAATTCGTGATTTACCTTTGTAAATAGTGCCATCCAAATCAATTAAATAGCCCTTGTAGTGCATTTATTCTTCCCTTTCTGTATCAGCTTTTTCATGCAACTTCTCTGTATCGACTCGTCCACCAGACCCATACAAGAGCAAGGCTCCAGCATAGAGGACAAATTGTAAAATCAACCCTGTAAAATTGATTCCTTGACTTCCTGATTGGGTAAACAAGAAGGAAGCCACCATGAGGATCACAATGGTCAATAACAAGCCTATTACAGTTGCCTGATCCACACTGATTTGATAAACCGTGCGCTTGGTGCTCCGGTTCCGGCCGTCTGACTTGGTTTCTGGTTGTAAATTTTCTACAAAATCAGTCACCAAGGTCGCAGCAAGGCTGACTGTTGTGCTAAAGAGCACGCCTTGAGACAAACGATGATAGAAATTAGACCAGAAGGAGCCTGATTGGCTGGTAATGCCGACCGAAAAGATCACGACAGGTAAGAGAAAGGCCAAGGTGAAATGGATCCAGACCCGATACCAACGCACATCTTCTTTCAAGAAACGACTAAAGCTCTCTAAATTCAAGCGGTAGCGGAAAAATTTGTAAATTTCTTCCACCAGGATGATGCCCAAAGCACAAAGAGTCAAGAGCCAATCTCCTAACATGTACAAAGGGTTCTTTTGACGCTTAGCATAGGCTACAACCCGTTTTTGATAGCCTGCTAGCTCTTGTTTTTTATTTTTTAATCTTCTACTTTCCATAAGTCCAACCCTTTTCTTCTACTTCTTCCCACTCAATTTCAGCTTGGGCATTGATATGACCATCTGAGCTAATTTGGTGCTGGGTCTTCAAGCCCTCTTGTTCATATTGAGAGGTGATGACACCTCCTGCCAGCACTTCTTTGACATATTTTAAATGAACTTTTTTAGGGACATGATGGGTCAAAAAGTCTGCTCCCATCACCTCAAAGACCCAGTCCAGGTACTTGCTATTATTGACATGTCCGTTCATATCCAAGTCGTAAAAACGAACCCGGTATTCTTGTTCCACGCCCCCTTCTAATTCTTTGAAACGGGGACCACGGAGCATGGTTTTTGAAAACTCTGAGTCAAAGGCATCCGTGAGTTCGCTCATAACAGGATGGACCTTGCGCGTATCACGATCCATCAAGACAAAGGTTGCGACCATCTCAATAATGGTATTGCCTTCCTCATCTTTGATATTAAAGGCCCGGTAGCAAAACAGGCGATTGTGACTCATGGCATAGGTTTCGATAGTGATCTTCTCATCAAAAACTGGGAGACGATCGATCTTCATATTGTAATCCGTGATAATCCAGACTAGATTGTAATTCTCTAGAATGTACATATCACTCATGCCCAGCTCAATCGATTGCATGCCTGATACCTGCAAAGACAGCAAGATCAATTGCGGAATCTTTATAAATCCATTGACATCGCTCATGTCAAAAGGAATTTTCATGCTGTATTCAAATGTTTTTGCCATCTTCTACTCCAAAATAAACTTCTCTGCTACAGTGTCTCCTAAAAAGAGACCTTTCTTGGTCATGCGAACAATATCCTTGTCAGGCACCAAGAGCCCCTGCTGGGTCAATTCCTCAACCACTGAACCATATTGTTGGTCAAAATTCACACCAAACTTTTCTTCGAAACGCTTCTTGGAAACGCCTGTCTTCTTACGCAGTCCCAGAAACATCTCTTCTTCCATCATTTCAGTCTGACTCAGATGTTCTTCTTGGACACGCGCATTTCCCTCTTCGACCGCCTGCATATAGTGGCGGATAGGTCCATGATTCTTGTAGCGAACACCATTGACATAGCCGGATGCACCAGCTCCCAAGCCATAATACTCCGCATTATCCCAATACATGAGGTTGTGGCGACTTTCAAAACCAGGCTTGGAGAAATTGGAAATTTCGTAATGCTCAAAGCCCGCACGCTCCAACTCCTGAATGATGTATTCAAACATCTCCGCTTCCAACTCCTCCTTTGGTAGAGGAAGCTTGCCCCGTCTCATGCGATTCATAAAGACGGTGTGATTCTCCAGAATCAAGCTATAGAGGCTCATATGGGGAATATCGAGGGCAAGAGCCTTAGCGACATTTTCCTGGACCTGCTCCATGGTTTGCGTCGGAAGCGCATAGATGAGGTCGATCGAAATATTATCAAAACCAGCTAGCTTCAAACGCTCGATATTGTCATAGATATCCTGTTCCTGATGGCTCCGACCAATCTTTTTAAGCAAGCGATTATCAAAGGTCTGTACGCCCAAAGAAACCCGATTGACCGGTGAATCCTTCAAAACAGCGATCTTATCCGGATCCAAATCACCAGGATTGGCCTCGATAGTCAACTCTTCCATCTGAGAGAGATCAAGCGACTTGGTCAGCTCCTTGAGAAGATACGCTAGCTGATCTGCAGATAAGGCTGTCGGTGTCCCACCCCCGATATAGAGAGTCCGTAAATTTGTGATTTCCTCCCGACGAAATTCTTGGATCAAATGATCTAGATAAGCATCGACCGGTTGGTTCTTGATAAAGACCTTCGAAAAATCACAATAAAAACAAATCTGGGTACAAAATGGGATGTGAACATAAGCGGACGTTGGTATTGTATGCATACCTCTAATTATACCATAAAATCCCCCTAAGTCCGAGAAGAAAAGGGTGGATGAAGCAAGGTTTTCCTTGACAAGAAGGAATGAAAGGAATAGAATAAAACTAATTACATTCGGAGGTAAGGAGATATGAACAACTAAGTTTCGTTAAATAAAATACTTTATTTAGTGGACTGCTTGTTCTATCTCTTTTTGTGTGCCCTCTCGCCTATTCTCCAACTTTTTGTTGGCTTAATATGGTCTTTTTCTGTTTGGGTCCACTTGAATACAGCTCTACTAAATAGGTAGAGCTGTTTTTTGTCCCAGTAGAAAGGAATCTTATGCTAAAACTATCCCACCTCACCATCCGCCATACAAAAGATTTACGTGATTTGGTTCGCGATTTATCCCTAACCATTCATGAAGGGGAAAAAGTTGCTATTATTGGCGAAGAAGGAAATGGAAAATCTTCCTTACTTCACGTCCTCATGTCCCCAAAATCACTACCAGATTATCTGACTATAGAAGGCGAAATCACCACTTCTTTTCACTCCTATGCCTATATTCCCCAGACTTTGCCGGAAGCCTTGAAAGGAAAAACCTTGGAAGAATATTTTTTTGGAGAAGACGAGTTAGACTATGCCACCCTCTACAGACTGGCTGATCAATTGCATTTTGATAGCGACCGCTTTGCAAGCGACCAAGCTATTGGAAGTCTATCTGGAGGAGAAGCCCTCAAAGTTCAACTGCTTCACGAACTTTGTCGTCCTCATGAATTACTATTTTTAGATGAACCTTCAAATGATCTGGATTTGGAAACCCTGGACTGGCTCCAGCAGATGATCCAAACAAGCCCCCAAACCATCCTATTTATTTCCCATCATGAAGATTTTTTGACTCAGACGGCGGATACGATCATCCACCTAAGACAGATCAAACACCGCAAGGAGGCTGAAACCATTGTAGAGCACCTAGGCTATCAAGACTACAGTAGCCAGAGGGAGCAACAATTCAAGCAACAGTCTCAGCAAGCTGCCAATGATCAACGAACCTACCGAAAAACAATGGAGAAGCATCGTCGCGTCCGTCAGCAAGTTGAAACATCCTTACGAAACACCAAGGATAGCACTGCTGGACGTCTCCTGGCAAAGAAAATGAAGTCCCTCCTCTCACAAGAAAAGCGCTACGAGCGAGAATTCCAATCCATGACTTCCCAACCCTATGATGAGGAAGTCATCAATCTGCATTTCCCTCCCCTCACTCCCTTGTCTCCTAAAAAACGAGTCCTTCTCTTAGATCAGGAAGAGCTCACAATTGGTGATCGGGTCCTGGTCAAGGACCTCTCCCTTACTCTTCAAGGGCAGGACAAGATAGGAATTATCGGTTCCAACGGTGTGGGGAAATCCACTTTCCTAAAAATGATATGGAAAAGTCTACAGAAGAATGAAAGTATCCGCACTGCCTATATGCCTCAAGATTACACTGAACGCCTCCCTCTGACTCAGACACCCGTTCAATTTCTACAGCATTCAGGCGATCGCGAAGAAATCAACACCATTCAATTGCATTTAGCCTCCCTCAACTTTACCTATTCTGAAATGCACCATCCGATCTATGAACTTTCTGGTGGCCAGCAAGGAAAACTCTATCTCCTTCAACTAGTGCTCACAAGTCCCCAGTTTCTGCTCTTGGACGAGCCTACTCGCAATTTTTCCCCCACTTCCCAACCAGAAATTCGACGCCTATTCGCAGACTACCCAGGCGGACTAGTCACGGTCTCTCACGACCGGACCTTCCTCAAAGAAGTCTGCCAAAAAATCTATCGTCTGACCGAAAATGGTTTGGTAGAAATAGAGTCGCTCTAACGTAAAAAAGATTGGCAAAAAAACCAATCTTGGAGAACGTAGAAAAAATGTTCTATTATACAAATCTAACAAATCCAGAGTTATCCAAGCCTCTATTGAAACTTTTCCGCCGTGAGAAAAGTGCCTGAAACGTAATAGTTTCAGGCACTCGGAATTATTGAGACCTTAGGCTCAATAATTAGTCATGGAACTTCGAAGAAGTTCGCTGACGTTCGTTCTCACCTAAGGAAAGTTTCTAAGAGGACTTTGTCTTCAATTTGAAAGATTGGCAAAAACCAATCTTTTTTCTAATTCTTCCCTGCCTCTTGTCCCATTTCTTGGGTGCGTTTGTAGGCAGCTTCCACACCTGCAATAATGTTGCCCCGTAGGCCGACTTGTTCTAAGTGATTGACTCCTGCGATGGTTGAGCCACCTGGGCTACAAACTGCATCCTTCAAGCTTCCAGGATGTTGCCCCGTCTCTAAGACCATACTGGCGGCCCCTTTGAAAGTCTGGCCCGCCATCTGCAAGGCTTGCTCTCGTGAAAGTCCCAAGGCTACTCCTGCATCCGCCATGGCTTCGATCATCTGATAAACAAAGGCTGGACCACAGCCTGCGATAGCCGTTGCAGGATCCATCAATTTTTCTTCGATTTCGTAGAGGGCCCCTGCTCCTGCTAAGAGCTGTTTGACTTGGGCTAGTTGCTGGTCTGTCACTGCTTGGGAGCGGCTCAGACTAATGACACCTTGACCGATGGCTACAGGCGTATTAGGCATGATGCGGATGAGCCCCACCCGCTCATTTTTAACTACACTTGCCATTCGCTCCAGTTCCAGGCCTGCGGCCATGGAAACCAGCAACAGATTAGAACGTTGAGCCAAGATGCCCTGATACTCCTCTAGGAGAGGGCAAATCTGATAGGGTTTGACTCCTAAAAAGATCACTTCAGCCTCTTGAAAGACTTGTTCAAGATCAGACGCCGTTCCCCCATACTGGCTGATAAACTCTTGCACCTTTTGTGGAGAACGATTGACCAAGAGCAGGTCTGTGCTAGCCACTTCTTTTGCGACTGCTTTGGCTAGACTAGCTCCCATGTTTCCAAGACCGATAAATGCAACTTTCATTTCTTACCTCACTTGACCATTTCCACTGACGATATACTTGTAACTGGTCATTTCCCGCAGTCCCATTGGTCCACGCGCATGGAGTTTTTGGGTCGAGATCCCCATTTCACAACCTAGGCCAAATTGACCCCCATCTGTAAAGCGTGTAGAAGCATTGACATAAACGGCTGCTGAATCTACTTGCTTGGTGAAATAAGCAGCTGTCTCAGGATTTTCAGTCACAATGGCATCTGAATGATGGGTGCTATGAGCTTCAATGTGGTCCACCGCTTTCTCAACTCCATCAACGACCTTGACTGCTAAAATATAATCTAAAAATTCGGTATCAAAATCCTGCTCCTGCGCCGCTGTTCCCGAAATGATTGCCTGTGCTTGCTCATCTAGGCGCAACTCAACGGATCTTTCCCGATCATCCACTAAACGCTCTTTGACCAAAGGCAAGAAATCAGACGCGATCGCTCGATCCACCAACAAGACCTCCATGGCATTGCAGACGGATGGGCGGCTGGTCTTAGCATTTTCAATAATGGCGAGTGCTTTCTGGAAATCAGCCTCCTTATCCACATAGACATGGACGATGCCAGTTCCTGTCTCGATCACGGGGACAATGGCATTTTCAACCACCGCCTGGATCAGGCCAGCACCACCACGTGGAATTAGCAAATCTAGATAGCCCTTAGCCTTCATCATAGCAAGGCTAGAAGCTCGACTCGTATCTTGGATCAGTTGGAGAAGATCTGGATTCAGTCCAGCTTCTTCCAATCCAGCCTTGAGGGCTGTCACGATCGCTTGTGCAGAATGAAAAGCATCCTTTCCAGTACGAAGGACCACTGCGTTTCCACTCTTGATGGCAAGCGCTGCAGCATCAGACGTTACATTTGGACGGCTTTCATAAATAATGCCAATAACACCCATGGCGACTCGAACTTTCTGGATTTCAAGGCCATTTTCCAAGACTTCAGTATCCAGCACCTCCCCGATCGGATCTGGCAGGTCTATTAAAGCACGAATTCCTTGTGCCATCCCTGCAATCCGCTCTTGATCAAGAAATAGACGATCGAGCATGACTTCAGAGATCTTGCCGCGTGCTGCTTCCATATCGATTTGATTGGCTACTAAAATGGCTTCAGTCGCTTTCAAAAGTTGGCTAGCCATGGCCTCCAAAGCCTGATTTTTAAGAGCTGTACTGGCTGTATTGATGCTTTTCTTAGCCGATCTCGCTAAGGCTAATTGTTCTTGTGTTGTTCCCATACGTTTTCCTCTAGAATTCTGTAAAGAGTAGGTCAATCTCAGGAGTTACCGAGATCCAATCATCCCGGTGGATAAGGATTCCCTTAGCTTTTTTAGATTGGAGCAGATCGCGCACAGCTGATTGGCCGAGACGGACCTTGCCTTTTCCTAGTAATTGACCAGTCTCTTGATGATAGACTCTGACAATGTCGTGATAAGAAAAATCGCCTTCTGCCTTGGTCACACCAGAAATCAATAGACTCTTTCCATGATCCAACAGGGCTTCCGCTGCTCCAGCATCCACCCAAACGGCACCTTTGCTTTCTGCATAAAAGGCTAACCATTGCTTCTGGGTTTTTAAGCCCTTATCCTCTGCAAGGAAGTAACTGCCATCTGCTTGCTCTTCTGCTGCTTCAATCAAGGCATCAGACTTGAGAGACGAGCAAATATAGACAGAAACCCCTGACTCGGTCGCAAGGGTCGCTGCCTTGAGTTTGGTCAGCATGCCACCCGTTCCGTTGCTACTGCCAGCACCACCCGCCATCTCGATCATCTCGCGGGAAATGTGTTCGATTCGATCCAAGCGTTTAGCTGTTGGATCCTGAGAAGGATTAGCTGTATAGAGACCATCTACATCTGTTAAAAGTACCAAAAGATCCGCTTGAACCATGGCTGCAACCTGCGCACTCAAGGTATCATTGTCACCAACTTTTAACTCGGCAATCGAGACCGTATCGTTTTCATTGATAATCGGGATGGCCCCACGATTGAGCAGGACAGAAAGGGCCTGATGAGCATTTTTATAGCGGCGCTGATCCGCAAAATCATCCTGGGTCAACAAAATCTGCGCAGAAACAATGTTGCGTAAGAGCAGGTTAGCTGTATATTCTTCCATCAGTAAGCCTTGCCCAACTGCCGCAGAAGCTTGCTTGTCTGCCACCTTGGTCGGCCGTTTTTTAAAACCAAGGGCACCAAACCCAGCAGCAACTGCCCCTGATGAGACCAAGATCAACTCATGACCTGATTCATGTAAGAGAGCCAACTGCTGCGTAATGACCTTGACCTTCTGTCTGGAGAGAGTCCCATCGGGATTTGTCAAAGACGAGGTCCCTACTTTAAAGACGATTCGTTTTGCTTTCATCGCTATGTTTCTTTCTAATACTATTTATTTCGTATCTAATGAAAGTGACTGAATCTCCATTCAGCCATTCTTCATTATCCTTTTCGAAGGTCTTCCAGCGTTTTCTCAAAGATCGCTGGCACTTCTGCTGTAAATTCCAAGGTCTCGCCTGTACGGGGGTGGGTAAATCCGAGTGTCCGTGCATGAAGAAACTGTCCTTGTCCTTTAAGTGTCTTCTTAGGACCATAAGCAGGATCTCCAGCCACGGGATGGCCAATATAGGCCATGTGCACCCGAATTTGGTGGGTCCGACCAGTCTCCAGTTGCAACTCTACCAAGGTGTAATTCCCAAAGCGTTCCAAAACCTGAAAACGGGTCACTGCAGGTTTCCCTTTAGCCGTCACCGCCTGTTTTTTCCGGTCCTTTTCACTGCGACCAATTGGTGCTTCAATCATGCCCCGATCGTTAGGAAGGTTGCCATGAACAATGGCCCAATACTTCCGTAGAGATTTTTTGTCTTTTAGTTCCTCTGCTAAGGCGACGTGAGCTTGGTCATTTTTTGCGACCATCAAGAGCCCTGACGTGTCTTTATCGATTCTGTGAACGATCCCTGGACGCAATTCCCCATTGATCCCTGAAAGGTCCTTGACATGGTATAACAGCGCATTGACCAAGGTCCCGCTGGTATGACCCGCACTTGGGTGAACAACCATGCCTTGAGGTTTATTGACCACCACAACATCCTGGTCCTCATAAACGATGTCTAAGGGCAGATCTTCTGCTTCATAGCTGACCTCTTCCACTTCTGGGACTTCATACTGGATGATGTCTCCTTCTTTGACCGTGTACTTGGCTTTTTTCACAGCCCCATTGACCAGAACTTTTCCTTCTTTGATCTGCTCATTGGCCACAGCTCGTGACAAGGGAGTCAAATCCGCCAAAGCCTTATCCAGTCGCGCACCGGCTACTTCGATTTTAATTTCCATGCGTTTCCTCTTTCAACATCAGGATCAGGAGCAAGAAAACTCCAACTGTCAAATAACTATCTGCTACATTAAAAATGGCAAAATTCATAAAGTCCAGGTGGAACATATCGACCACAAAGCCCTGACGCAGGCGATCGATAAAATTCCCCAACCCACCTGCAATAACCAAGGTCAAACCTGTCACCATCCAAAGCGACCCCTTGAGGTGCTTATAGAGATAGTAAAAGGCCCCTACCATCACGACTAGAGTGATGAGGGTAAAGAACCATTGCTGATTTTCAAGAAGCGAAAAAGCTGCACCTGTGTTTTGAAGATAGGTCAGACTGACCACATGGGGAATAAAAGACTTGACGACACCAAGTGGAATGTTCTTCACCACATACCATTTGACCAGCTGATCCAGTAGGACCAAAAGGACGATCGCTACTGGGACCATTGTTTTTCTCTTCATTTCTTACCTCTTTTGATCAAAATATTCTACCATAACCTCGACAAACTTCTCTGCTACAGGAGAGAGATCCATCTCTTCGCGTTTGACATAGACCATTTTATTGTCCAGGTTATCTTCCAAAGGAATAACGGTGATGCCATTCACGGACTGGCTATCCAAAAAGCCTGATCCCGTCGCATAAGCATCTGTCCGTTCCAAGATTCCATTCAAGGTAGCCCGGTCGGTCACATTGAACATTTGTGAGCTCGAGCTGGTATCGACAAAGTTCTCTGAATAATAGAGGTACTCATCTTTTTCTTGGGTAAAACGAACAGTTGGCAACTGAGCTAGATCTTCCATGACCAGTTTTTTCTTCTTAGCCAGGGGGTGTCCTTTGCGAAGGTAAATATGAGTCTGAAATGGAATCAAATCCACCACTTCAAGCCCTAATTTATCAACCCGTTGCATAATCCCCTTGGTATTTTGACGGTTGAGATAAATAATCCCCAACTCACTATGCCCTTGAGCCACTTCGTCCAAAATTTGGACCGTCGTTGATTCAAAGATGCGGAAGTTTTTATTTTCCGGATAGCGGATCGAAAACTCCGTCATCAAAGGTGGCAAAAAGTCATAGTGCTGACTAGAAATAGAGAATTCTTTCTTCTCTTCTTCGGGACTGGCATATTGGTTTTGAAAAACATCAAACCCTTTGACCACGTCTTGAGCCTTTTCATAAAATTCCATTCCCCGACGGGTCAAAAAAGTCCCAGAACTGGTCCGACGAAAAATCTTAAACCCCAGTTCTTTTTCCAGATCTCTAACGGAGATGGACAAGCTAGGCTGGCTCACATACATTTTTTCAGCAGCCTCACGAAAAGTACCACTATTGGCAATCGCCACTACATATCGTAATTGTTGTATATTCATTCTATTTTCCTTATTACAGTATCGATCTATTATACCATAAATTAGGGGCTGAAAGAAGAGATCCGTTTAAGAGACCCTCATCAAGTGAAAATAAAAAACTGGAACTAAAACAGTTCCAGTTGATACTTATTCAATCACTTGGCTTTCGGCTACTTTCTTGTACCAATGAGCCGATTTCTTCGGATAGCGCTCTTGGGTTTCAAAGTCTACATAGAAGAGACCATAGCGTTTTTCGTAACCATTAGACCAAGAGAAGACGTCCATGAGAGACCAGATGAAGTAACCTTTGACATTAGCACCATCTGCAATCGCATCAGACAAGACCTCTAAGTGTTGTTTCACATAATCAATCCGTCCATCGTCATAAACCGTATTATCCACAAACTCATCTTTGTAGCCCAGTCCGTTTTCAGTGATGTAGATTTTCTTATAGTTTGGATAATCTGCTTTTACGCGCATAATTTGGTCATACAAACCTTGCGGATAGATAATCCAGTCCCAATCCGTCCGAGGCACATAGTCAGGAGCTACACGACGACCAACACCTTTAATTTGGTACTTAGAGCTTCCTTTCTCCCCTTTACCATTGTGGATGATTTCAGTTTCACCATCAAAGGCTTCCATCCAGTCACTCATGTAGTAGTTAATTCCAAGGAAGTCGTTCAAATCTTTAGCTGCTTCAAGCGCTGCAAAGTCTTCGTCACGAAGATCCAAGCTACCACCATTGACAGATAAGATGTGATTAACCCCTTCCATGGTTGCATCTGAATAGTGTCCGAGGTAAGTCGCATCCAAGATAAACTTGTTGTGGATGATATCTTCCAACTCAGCAGCACGTACGTCTGCAGGATTTTTAGGATCCAATGGATACTTAGTTGGAAGTGCGTGAACAACCCCGATTTCACCTTTATAACCTTTGTCTTTGTACAATTTCACAGCACGTGCATGAGAAACCATCATATTGTGGTGAGATTGGAAGACTTTGGCAAGGTCATATTGAATACCTGGTGGGAATTTACCAACCAAGTATTGACCATCACCGATTGGGCCAATTTCATTGAAGGTTGTCCAGTAGTTGACTTCTGGGAATTCTTCAAAACAGAAAGCAGCATAATCTACAAAGTGTTCGATATTTTCACGATTCAAGAAGTCTCCATTTGAGTGAAGAGCTTCAGGAGTATCAAAGTGGTGAAGAGTTACGAATGGTTCTACATGACGTTTATGGCATTCTGCAAATAACTTATGATAGAATTCTACCCCTTTTGAATTGACTTCACCATAGCCAGTTGGGAAAATACGTGACCAAGCAATAGAAATACGAATTCCGTTTACGCCATATTCTTCCGCCAACTGTAAGTCTACTGGATATTTATGGTAGAAATCACTCGCTGGTTCAGCAGTATACCAATAGTTGTCTGCTAAATATTTATCCCATGCAACAGGTCCTTTACCGTCTGTATGAGTCGCACCTTCTGCCTGATAAGCTGCAGTTGCGCCACCAAAAATAAAATCTTTAGGAAGTGTTTTTGTCATATTTTCACCTATTTCTTGATTGGATAAAATGAAAAGCGAGGGGAGAGGAGTTAGTGAGCCATCCATCTCCATCTCACTTTTTAGTTCTTATTCTTCAAATTGAGCTTGAACAAAGGCTAGAGCACCTTTTCCATCACGGGTTAACTTGATGTACTGAGCACCTTCTGTCTTCGCCAATTTGATGCCTAGTTTATCTGTTTCAGCCTTCATATCTTCGAAGTTGGAAGCAACCTGAGGCGCCAAGATAACAAGGTCAAATTCTGGCAACATTTCACGGTGGGCTCCATAGCCACCTGCTGCAGCTTTAACTGGAACTTTATACTCTTCTGCGGCTTTATTCAAAGCATTGGCAAGAAGACCACTTGTTCCTCCACCAGCACAAAGAACGAGGACGTTTGTTTCTTCAGTAATTGTATTTTGTGCTGATTCTACTCCAGCTTTTTCAAGAATAGCATCTGCTTTTGCAGTGTTAAAGTTTGCAGCTACTTTTTCTTTTAATTCATCATTAGTTTTACCTGAACGTTCTTCTTCAAGAATTTGTTCATCATAAACCTTGAGGAATGGATAGTAGATAACAATATCTACTACAATTAACAATGCTGCAAGAGCGAATGATAAGAACTGGAAGTTTGTACCAAGAACAATACCAAGAGGTCCTGGTGTAGTCCATGGAAGGTTGGCAGTAAATGAGTTCATGCCAAGTGTTTCAATAAAGAACTTAAAGATCCATACGTTTGCAATTGGTGCAAAGATGAATGGGATAAAGAAGATTGGGTTCAAAACAAGTGGTGCACCAAACAAGATTGGTTCGTTTACACCAAAGAATGTAGGAACTACTGAAGCGCGTCCAATAGCACGATTTCGTTTCGATTTACATAACCACATAAACATGAACGGAACAACAAGAGTTGCACCAGTACCACCCATAGTGACGATGAACATTTGTGTACCAGATGTAAGGATCTTATCAGCGTGCATACCTTGTTGAAGGAGGTTCAAGTTGACTTCGGCATTTGCATAAGTGATCGCTGCAATCGCAGGCTCAACGATAGATGGGCCGTGAATACCAATAAACCAGAAGAATGCAAAGGCACCGAAAATAATCGTAATACCAACATAACCGTCTGCTGCTGAGAATAGTGGAGCAAGAAGGGTACCGATTGATTCAGCAACCGTTACATGAAGGCTTGCTTTCACAACTAATTCAAGTGCATACAAGAGTACAACTGACAATGTAAATGGAATCAGGTCTTTAAATACTTGTGAAATATTTGGTGGAACCTCGTCTGGCATGCGAATCGTCACATTATTTTTCACACAGACCTTATAAACATTAACGGTAACAAAGGCTGCAATGAAGGCTGTCAACAGACCTTTTGTACCCATGAAGGCTGTTAAGAATCCACCTTCTTTAGCAGGTTCGGCAGCCATGAGCAAGAAGCCAACCATAGAAGCCAACATTGTAGAAATGAAGTTGATTTGGTTAGTTGCTGGAAGGTCGCGGTTCATTGAATCAGTCAAAGCCTTAGCCGTTGTACCACCAACGAAGAAGGCCAAGATGCCCATAGAATAGCTATATGGAGTCATCAATAAAGTTTCAATATCTTTAGACCAATGGAACCCCCAAGCGTTTGGTACATACGCAATTAGGATGAAGATAGATGAGAAGAGGATCACAGGCATCCCTGCAATGAAACCATCCCGAATCGCTCGCAAATATTTATTACGAGAAATCTTTTCAAAGAAAGGTTTCCCTTTTTCAATTAGTTCAATCAGTTTATTCATTATTTTGCTCCTCTTTTATATAGTTCAATCAGATGGTGAATCACGTCTTTTAATAAGATCGTTGTCATGAGATGGTCTTGACCATGCATCATGGTGATGCTATAGGGGATTTCTTCTCCTGCAGCTTCTTGCGCTAGCATGGTCGTTTGAGATTTGTGAGCCTCAGCGATACAGGACCCTGCTTCTTCTACTAAGGATTCTGCTTTCGCAAAATCACCATTTTCAGCAGCTTTTAATGCTTCTATTAATTTTGATCGAGCGTCACCGGCATAAGCGACAATTTCAAACCCAAGTAATTGGACTTCTTCTTTATTCATGTTGGTTCCTCCTTATGATACCTTTTGAAAATTTTTATAATAGACGTTGAATATGCAAGGCTAAATAGACTTTTTCATTAGGAGATATCTTAGCTCCAGTCTGTTCAGCGATGGTTTGGTAGATCTGATGACTAATCTCATAAGCCTTTGGATAACTTAGCTGGATCAGTTGTTCCATCTCGCTCAAGCCTTCAGGATCCTCTCTTCCCTTATCTAGGGAGTCAAGGAAATAATTAAGATGGATCATAAAGCGATCGTAGAAATGACTGTTCTCTTCTTTTCGTTTCAATCCATTTTGAGCTAATTTTTCCTCTACAGCTTTCAAAATCGCTTGGCGATCTTGGACATCAGGATCCTGCTCATGAATGACTTCCCCTTGTGCATTGATGAAGTGATAGGCGATACGATTCACTTCGTCATCAGGAAATTGATCCAAGAGCCGCTCTCGAAAGATTTCAATCGCTTCTTTTGCAATTTTATAGGGGATCGGATGCATAGCAGACGCATCAGGAAGATCACTGTGTTTATATCTTCCCTGTTGAACTGCCTGGTAAGAACAAAAGATGTGATCTGTTAGTGTCACATAGATATATTCTTGAACAGGATAGGCATATTTCTTAGACAAGGTATCAATCACTTCATAAGTGGTTGTAATGAAATCAAGAGGAACATCCTTTAGAAGGGCCATAAAGTTTTCTCTTGACTCATCCGTGTTTAAACGAAATACTTTTTCGACCTTATCATCAGCCACTAGATCATTTTTCTTTTTCCCAAAAGCAATCCCACTCCCAATAACAATTAACTCTTGTTGTAGTTCATTTTGAACCAAAGCAACATTATTGTTCATTGGATGGATAATACGATACATGAGGCTCTCCTTTGTAAAATTTGTTAAAAGCAAATAAAAATGACCACGAAGCAACTGAAAAAACTAGCCTATGCTAATCATTCAATCTACTTGTGGTCACGCCTAATCTAACTTAGTAACGCTCACTGCTATTTAACTTATGAACTTATTCTATCATAAGTTTTTTATTTTGTAAACCCTTACAGCGAAAATTTTTAAACATTTTTTATAAAAAATAAACAAAGCCTAAAAATAATGAAGAACATTGGAAGGAATTTCTTCCTTCCAATGTTCTAAATGTTGCTTTAGGAGGCAATAACGATTTGTTTCTTACACGCGTTCTGTCCAAGGTGTTGCCACTTTAGCCAAGACCGCATTCAATTCTTCAATATTTTGACGACCTTCTGTACGAAGCCATTCACGAGCAGCTGCTTCTCCATCTTTGATGTAAGCTTCTACTGAACCTGCCCATGTCGCACGTCCACAAAGAACACCGTTGAAGTTAGCACCTGATGCATGAGCAAATTCCAAAGTTTCTTGGAAGAGTTTTGCGGATACACCAGCACTGAGGTAGATGTATGGAAGGTTGGTTGCTTCTTCTTGTTCTTTAAAGAAGGCAGCCGCTTCTTCACGACTATAGACAACTTCACCTTCTCCAAATCCTTCCACGTAGTTGACATTAACTGGAACTTCTACTTTCAATACATCGATATTGAAACGAGGATCTGAGAAGACTTTCATAGCTTCAATGACTTTACGAGGTTTCACTTTTGCATATTCAGCAGAGGTTGCATCCGCAATTCCTTCGTCATAAGCCAAGATTTCAAGGAAGAATGGAATGTCTTCTGCCACACATTCTGAACCAATGCGTTCGATATAAGCTTGTTTTTCTTGGTTGAGTTCTTCTGCACTATCTACATCATAGTAGAGCAAGAATTTCACAGCATCTGCACCTTGTTCTTTGATGCGTTTTGCTGACCAAAGGTTCAAGCAGTCAGGCAAACGTTTGGTGCTAGATGTATCGTAACCAGTCTTTTCGTATGCAAGCAAGAGCCCAGCATCTTTGTCCAAGGCTTTCGTAGCAGGCAACCCATATTCTGGGTCCAACAACATTGATGAAGCATATTTTGTCAATTCATCTGCTACAAGAACTTTCAATTCTTCCATTTGTGCTACAGTTGGCTCAGTGTCCTGGTATTTGGCCATCAAGCGTTTCAAAGCCCCACGTTGGTCGAAGGCCAAAGCTGAAATAACACCGTCTTTTGTACTAAGACGTTCCAAATAGTTGCGTTTTTGTTCTGTTAATACCATTTTATACCTCTTTTACGATTAATTGTTGATACAAGGCATCATAGTGCCCCATGTTGACATGTCCTGTTTGTGCTTCTTGCGCATTTAACATTCCAAGAACATTTGCTTTCTTGAGCAAGTCTGCGTCACTCTCATGATGATAGAGACCAGATGCAATCCCTGCAACAGTCGAATCACCAGATCCGACTGGATTGACGACATCAATCTTAGGAATATCTACCTTATAGAAGACATCGCCATGCTTCGCAAAAGCGCCATTTGCTCCAAGAGAGACAATCACCCATTCGATGCCATCAAAGAGAGCATCCTGAAGAACTTCTTTTAAGTCTTCCACATTCTTACTCACTTCTTTTCCTAACAATTGAGACAACTCTTCATTGTTAGGCTTAATGACTGTAGGCTTGACATCTGCTTGAATGGCAGCTTCTAAAGAAGCTCCCGAGCAGTCGAGTACGACTGGTTTTCCAGCTTCCCTTGCAATCTTGACAAGGCTAGCATAATAATCCACTGGTAAACCAGCAGGAAGACTACCTGAGATCGCAACCACTTCCACTTGATCGATCAAGTGACGGTAATGGTCGAGGAAACCTTGCCCTTCTTTCTCAGAAATGGTTGGACCTTTTTCTAAGATTTCTGTTTGCTTGCCTTCGTGAAGGATGGCGATACAATTTCGTGTATCTCCAGCAATCTCAAAGAAACGTTCCTCTATTCCTTCTCCTAAATGATCGAGAATGAATTGACCCGTTCGACCACCAAGTAGGCCAGTCGCTGCCACTGGATCCTTGATCTCAGAAAGTACACGGGTAACATTGAGACCTTTCCCACCGGCTGTCTTACTCACCTCAGCCACACGATTGACTGTATCCAACTGGAGTACATCCAAAGGATAAGAGATATCAATCGAAGGGTTCATCGTGACCGTTAATATCATACGTCACCTCTTAGTCGTGGTATTCACCACGGTCCCATTTTTCAAGGAATTCTGTAAAGAAATCAGCATCCGCTTGATGGGCATTATGGGTTTCCACATGTTGGATCTTAGCGATCAATTTTTTATTTTCTTCAGTTGGTTTGTATTCAGCGTGGATAAATGCTTCAATGATATCGCACATGAGCAATTCACCAGTAATTTTACCACCAAAACCGATCACATTCGCGTTCAATTCTTCTTTAGCATAAAGAGCAGTTGTCATATCGCGTACCAAAGCAGAACGGATACCAGGTACTTTGTTAACAGCATTGTTGATCCCAACACCAGTACCACAGATACAAACACCAAGATCTGCTTGGCCACTTGCTACGGCTTCACCGACTTTCTTACCAAAGATTGGATAGTGGGTACGTGTATGGTCATAAGTCCCAAAGTCGAGCACTTCATATCCTTTTGATTTCAAAAAATCAGAAACAGCCATTTTTTCATTTGTCACAATGTGATCACAACCAATTGCAATTCTCATTTGAATTCTCCTCTCATTAGCACATCTTATTCAACATATCCACACGGATTTGGTGACGGCCACCGTCGTATTTACCATTGACGAAGCCTTTGGCAATGTTCTTGGCCAATTCATCCCCAACAATTTCAGCACCCATGGTAATCATTCGAGAATTGTTGTGGCCACGTGTCATATAAGCAGAACGTTCATCTGAAACTTCTGCTGCCACCATTCCTTTGATTTTAGTTGCAACCATAAATGGACCAGCACCGTAAGCATCAATCACGATTCCAAGATTTTGATCGTTTTTGTTCACTTCGCTCGCAACTGCAAGTGTCACATCTACAAAATCTTGACCTTCAGCAGTTACATCCACAACATCGAAGTTTTCTTTTACAAGAAACTCTTTCACGAGATCTTTTAATCTTAATCCTGCAGCATCTGCACCAATTACAATAGACATGTCCTGTCCTCCTTTTGTTCGTTTCAGCAAATATCCCTGTTGTTAATTTTTCACAAAGAAACATTTTCTTACTTTTGATATTATATTACACCTATTTTGAACGAAAGTCAACATTAATTTGTTTATTTTCGAACATTTTTTTAAAATAAAAACACCATATCCACAACAGATATGGTGTCAGTTTTCAAACTACATATGACGATTATTTTGCATTTGCAGCATATTCTTCGTTACGTTTGATCATTTGTTTTCTGTACCAAGCGAAGATTCCGATATAGAATGCCAAGAAGACAACTACACCAAGGATGGCTTTGATATCACCAGTTGTTGCGTTACCAATTGTCCAACCGAGCAATTTTTCAACTGGTCCTTCAAGAGTTGAGTGAGTGATCAATTGAGTAGAAGCTACCCCTTTAGGGAAGGCATCAACACTCTTAGCCAATTGAGTTGCAAATGGTGCAATCAATGTACCTGAAAGAAGGAAGAGTGGCAAGAGAAGGCTTCCGAAGATGATCATACGGATCAATTTACCGCGTGTTACAACCAACAAGGCTGGAGTCACACCCATAGCGATGATACCAGCAAGTGGTAAGATACCATTTCCGACTTTAGAAAGAAGCACTGCTTCGATCAACATGATTGGTGCAAGTACGTTCGCACAAGCCCAGATTTCAGCACGACCAGCGATAAATGGCCAGTCCAAACCGATGTTGAATTTACGTCCTTGAAGACGTTTAGTAGCAACGTTTGTAATACCTTGTGACAATGGTTCTACCGCTGCGATGAACCAAGAACCGATCAATGAGAACAATTCCAAGCAGACACCGGCAGTCAAACCAAGGCTCAACCAACCTTTAATAACCAATTCCCATTTGTCAGCATCTTGCACGCCAGCAACTGGATGTGGAGTACCCATGATACCGATGACGATACCAAGAAGGAAACCGATAAAGAATTTAGATCCCCAGAAACCGATCTTCTTGTTCAATTTAGCAGCGTCGAAGTCGTATTTATCAAGACCTGGGAAGAATTTGTCAAAGATTTTATCCAAGACCATGATGATTGGGTTCATCATGTAGTTCATGTGAGTTGAAGTCATAGGTGATGAACTTGGTGCATTCAAAAGATCATCAAATGTTGGTTTCATCAAGTCTGAGTTGATGATTTTCATGATTCCAACAAGAACAACTGCAAGAGTTGCGACGAAAAGTGAAACTCCTTGGCTAACTCCGTTGTTGTCAGCATACCATTTGATCAAAAGACCTGTGATAGACAAGTGCCAGATATCGAAGATATCAACGTCAAGTGTATCAGTTTTCTTCATTGCAAGCATCACTACGTTGACAATCAACATGATGAGCAAGAAGTAAAGTGTCCAAGCAGATCCCCAAGTGATTGTAGCAAGTGGTGCCCAACCAACGTCAGTGATACTCAATTGGATACCAGTGTTTTCAACGAATTTTGCAAGTGATGCTGAGAAAGCACCATTTAGCATACCGATGATAGCACCGATACCAGTAAGAGCGATGGCAAGTTTGATACCACCTTCAAGCGCTTTGGAGAATTTCACTCCAAAAAGTAGAGCCAATACTGTCAAAATGATCAACATGATGACAGGTCCACCCATATCTAAGATAGGTGTGAAAAATTCTTTGATTAGGCCAAAGATTGCATCCATAACAGTTCCTCCCTTTTTATGTTATATGAATGTTAACAAATTAAAATTAGCTTAATCCGTGTTCTTTGATAGCTGCTTCAATATTGTCAAATACTGGAGCGCTCATTGCTGGAATACGGAACAAGATTGGTCCAGCTTCAATTACTGGAATACCAGGTTCAAAACCAAGGTCAGTTGCAGCGATTGGTGTAAAGATATCGTAGCCCTTGATAAGGTCTTCGTTTACATCTTTCACCATGACTGCATCACAGTGAACGTCATAACCACGGTTTGAAAGTTCTTCTTCTAGAGCACTTTTAATTTGGTGGCTTGAGTTAACACCTGCACCGCAGGCAGCAAGAATTTTAATCATTTGGATTTCCTCCGATTTTATTTTTTAATAGACAAGATTAAGCGGTTGCTTCAGCAATGTAAGCATAAAGTTTTTCTGGTTCGGAAATTTTTGATAGATCTTCCAGATGTCCATTTCCAGTGAAAAAGTCCATCAACTGAGCCAGAATATTTGTTTGACTTGAACTTGAGTTGTTAATGATAAAGAAGAGTAGGGATACTTCTACTTCCTTATCAGGAGCAATCATATTGTGAAAAGTTACTGGT
>SKEL01000296.1_pt1 | contig 55596 bp, 47 predicted proteins | sample 4826741 | NCBI WGS metagenome assembly SKEL01 (sample SAMN11008810, study PRJNA524170) | human gut metagenome | biome: Human fecal sample; material: Feces; isolation source: fecal sample from pouch patient p33 | host: Homo sapiens | place: Israel: Tel-Aviv | collected 2016-03-22
GCAGTAGGGCTTGCGTAATCTTACATAAAAAATATAAAGAATACTTAGTCCTCGGTAGGCGTTTACAACTTATGCCTTGCGGCACCTACTGTCTTCGGCAGCGTTCTGGTATAAAATAGCATATGAAATTTGGGTTGTCAAGAGGTTTTTTCGGTTTTTATTGAATTTTTATTGGATTTTTCATTAAGGGACGCGTAAGCAGGATTCTCTTTTGGGGTTCAGTTTCGGGAGCAGGAACTCTAAGGCCTGCAAAATCTGCTAAGTGCATGAAAAAAGAAGGCAAAACTCGCCTGCGGCTCAGACAGTTGCCTTCTTTTTTCATAACGCAGATTCCGCAGGCCTAAGAGTTACTACACTCCCTGCAAGATTCACCCCAAAAGAGAATCCTGCTTACGCTGGTAGTTGGAAAATTGTCGTTACTGTTCACACACCACTGTCCCGCGAGATGTTTTGGCATGAATATGCCAAAATCCCGAGACATACAAGCCAAAATTCATTCCATTGCCGCAGGCAATCTGGAATGAATTTTGGCTACGTTACTGTGAACGGAGTGAACAGTAACAAATTGTCAGTATATCTAAAACAAATTTCTGCTATATTGATGCAGGGTGATTTCTTCATATGCGCAGTATAGGTATGAAATGTAACAAATCACGTTGTTCTTACATTGTTCCGAAGATACGGTCTCCGGCATCTCCAAGGCCTGGGCAGATGTAGGCGTGATCGTTTAATTCACGGTCAAGATGTCCACAGTAAATCTGAACATCCGGATGTGCTTCGTGGAGACGTCTGAGTCCTTCAGGGGCTGCGATGATGCACATGAATTTAATGTTTTTTCCGCCCTGTTTTTTGACAAAGTCAACGGCTGCTTCTGCGGAGCCACCGGTTGCGAGCATTGGATCTACGATCACTGAAATTCGCTCATCAATTGCTTCCGGGAGTTTGCAGTAGTATTCGTGTGGTTCATGGGTTACAGGATCACGGTAGAGTCCTACATGTCCTACTTTTGCAGATGGTACAAGTGTAAGGATACTGTTTACCATTCCAAGGCCTGCGCGGAGCACAGGGATAACCGCCAGTTTTTTTCCTGAAATCATTGGTGTCATGCAGGTTTCAATAGGGGTTTCTACTTCTACATTTTCTACAGGAAGATCCCGGAGAGCTTCGTATCCCATGAGGATTCCAATCTCTTCTACTAATTTACGGAATTCATTTGTTCCTGTGTTTTTGTTTCTCAGCATGGATATTTTATGCTGGATCAGCGGATGATTCATAATATAAACGTTTTCCATTGTCTTAATTCCTCGCTTAGTTGAATATTTGTTACTTTTTATAAATTCTACATCTGCTTACGTACAATGCGGTATTCGTCACCCATCTTGAAGTATGGACACTGATTAAAGTTTCCGGTGATGAACTTCACCATTTCATCTTCGTCAAGATTTATTTCACAGGTGTAGCATTCATAGTCGTCATCATAACTGTAGTTTACACAATATTCGCAGTTTACTGCATCGGACATTATTTACTCCTCTCTGTATTTCCGGTATATTTCATTTCTATCCGGTATCTCCTTTTAGATTTTTTCTGTTGCCTTTATACCTGTGCAAAGTTTGCTGTTTCTGATATACTATGGTGTTGGGATCAAAAGATATTTCTTCCCTGAACTATTGCTTATAGCAATTCCATAAAATAACTATGAGGTTACATTTATGACATTATATCATATATCTGCAAAAAAATTAATAACACGCTGTACTTTTTCAATGCTCGCAGCATCTCTTATATTATGTCCGGCTGTTTTTTCCGGATGTTCGGCAAAAACGGAAAATGTCAAAAATACGGATGACGGTTCCCAGGATCCCATCTCTGCCACTGCGATCAAACTGAATACTGCAGTTACGGTCACTATCTATGATTCTCAGGACAGAGAGCTGCTTACAGAATGCATGAATCTTTGTGACAAGTATGAGAAAATATTCAGCCGCACCGCAGATGACAGTGAATTATATCAGTTAAACCATCGGGAACTTACACCTGTGGAGGGGACAGAGGATACTTATCAGGTGTCTGCTTCTCTGGCGGAGCTGGTTTCTAAGGGACTTGATTATTCTGTATTATCTGAGGGTGCATTTGATATTGCTATTGAACCGCTGACTTCTCTGTGGGATTTTACTGCTGAAAATCCAAAAGTGCCCAAGGACAGTCTGATCCGGGCAGCATTGCCCAAATGTAATTATCACAATATCTCTGTTGATACAGATAAAAATGAGATTACATTAAAGACAAACGATACTGCAATCGAACTCGGTGCCATTGCCAAGGGTTATATCGCAGACCGCCTGAAGGATTATCTGGTTTCTCAGAATGTAAAAAGTGCGATCATCAATCTTGGCGGAAATGTTCTCTGTATCGGCGGAAAAACAGCCAATTCTGCTTTTAAGATCGGGATCCAGAAACCATTTGCAGACCGAAGCGAAACTATTGCTGTTATGGACATCAGGGATAAGTCAGTGGTTTCCTCAGGAATTTATGAGAGATGCTTTGAACAGAATGGCACTTTGTATCATCACCTGCTCAATCCCAAAACCGGTTATCCCTATGACAACGGGCTGATTGCAGTTACCATTATTTCGGATCAGTCTGTGGATGGAGATGCGCTGAGCACGACCTGCTTTGCTCTTGGTATGGAGGATGGCATGAAGCTGGCTGAGTCTCTGGACGATGTACAGGCATTTTTCGTAACTTCTGATTATGAGATTCACTATACCAGAGATTTCCAGAAAAAAATCAAGGTTACGGAAACAGAATAAATCTGTCTCTGATGACTTAAATTGAAAAAACAGAAATATAAATCAACAATTATTAACTGGTGTTTTGACTTAATCAATAGATTTTGATTTTCAAGTCATACAATCCACACCAATTTCTTGACCTAATTTGCAATTTGTAAATTTCCAGTCAAATATTTTTGCTTGTTCGCTTGACTTAATTTGTTATTCTATAAAATCTCAGTCAACATACTGCTAATTATTTCATGACTTGTATGAAACTTTTTTTGACTTAAGTCAACCTTGTACAGATAACAAAAGTCCCCTGCTTATTGCTTTTCGCAACCTCCGCAGGGGACTTACCCGATTCAGTTAAACTTATCGCTCAGCCTGACAGTTCTTCTGACGATTATTCATTTTTAGTCTGCTATATACCGATTGCATTTAAACACTTGCAATCCATATAAGATTTCACTTATTCAGTCAGGATCTCACTCCACATCAAATTTCTCCAGACTTTCCAGTCTTGCTCTGTATTTGGAGTCATAGGCATCTGTAAACGAAGCCTCTTTCTTCATTTTTTCGAGAGCCGCTGCTGCTTTTTTAACTGTCTGGATAGTACCGGCACCTGCTACACAGCCGCCCGGACATGCCATTCCCTCCAGCAGATATCCATTATATTTACCAATCTTGGCCATCTGGAGCATCTTCTTACAGTTCTGTAGACCTTCTGCATTCATTACCTTTACTTCCCGATCAGGATCAATACGCTTCACTGCATGGACAACCGCTTCTGCCACACCACCGCTGACTGCGAAACCTCTTCCGTCAGCACTGGCACAAAACAGTGGTTCTCCTTCCGGAATATCCTTCCAGTCCACGCTTTTGGCATCAAACATTCCTGCCACTTCCTCAAAAGTCAACACAAAATCCACATAGCTGCGGATACTCTTACGGCTGGCTTCCAGTTTCTTGGCTGCACAGGGACCTACGAAAACGATCTTACAATCCGGTTCCTTCTGCTTGATCAGTCTGGCAGTAAGGACCATAGGTGTCAGTGCCATGGAAATACATTTCGCCTGTTCCGGGAATAACTTCTTAGCCATCATAGACCAGGACGGACAACAGGATGTAGCCATAAACGGAAGTTTCTCAGGAACTTCCTCCAAAAAGTCCTTTGCCTCCTCCACTGTGCACAGATCTGCACCGACTGCAACCTCTCTTACATCTGTAAAGCCAAGTGCCTGAAATGCACCCCGTATCTTATTATTCTCCATACCCGGGAACTGACCTGCAATGGCAGGCGCCACGATTGCATACACCGGTGTTTCACTTTTTAATGCCATAACAGTCTGGAAAATCTGTCCTTTGTCTACAATAGCGCTGAACGGACAGCTCACCAGACACTGTCCGCAGGATACACATTTGTCCTGGTCAATCTCCGCTCTTCCATATTCGTCAGAACCAATGGCATTCATGCCGCAGGCCTTTGAACAGGGACGTTCCTGTTTGATGATTGCATTATACGGACAGGCTTCCAGACACTTTCCGCATTTGATGCAGGCATCTTCATCAATATGTGATCTGCCGCCCTCCATATGTACTGCTTTCTTTGGACAGACCTCCACACAGGGATGCTCCAGACAGCCCTGACAGCCCTCTGTGATCATTACCCTTTTCTCAGGGCAGGAATTACAGGCAAACTTGATCACATTGATAAGCGGCGGTTCATAATACTTTTCCTCAATAACGCTGGCTTCCACACCTTTAGAGATTGGCGCATGCTCTGTAACCTTTCTCAGTGACATCCCCATTGCAACGCGAAGTCTCTCACCAACTACCGCTCTTTCCAGAAAAATACTGTCACGATAAGTCGCAATTTCACCGGGTACAATCTTGTAGGGAAGCTCTTCCAGCATCTCCGGAGACTGGCCTTCATATGCCATCCTCGCAATTTCCGTAAAAATTTTGTGTCTGATCTCTGTTTTGGATGAATACAGTCCTCTCATTCTTTCCTCCTGATTTTGGATTTTGATAACTGTCCAGTCATCGGGCAATTATCATTTACATTTTTGGCTCTGCTGCAAAACAGCCACCCATTATTTCCTCCTGCCAGATTTTCAGCTTTTATATAAAAAAACGAATTTCCGCTCTATTCCGTTTCTTCCTCTGCAATCATATCACCAAACTCCATCGAACTCAATACAGCATCACAATTTCATAAACTGAAAAATCATCCCCAGATTCCGCTCCTCTGTTCCTCCAGATGATCCAGGATATAATTATAAATATCTACAGACACACTGTCCGGATAGTGGGTTCCGTCTACGGTGGAAAATCCCTCAGATACCAGATGGGAATATACGTCTATGTAGGTAACCCCACTCAGATTTGCCTGCATTGCCGCATTGAAGCTTTCAATCTCCGCATTACTGCAATAGGGATCATTCTGCACCGGACCTACAGACACAAAATAAGTCTGCGCTCCCCTGTTTCCCCATTCGGCAGCTTTGGAATTAATATAGCTGATGTAGTCATTAACATGATACAGGTCATTAACACCCATCAGAATAATAACCGCTGTATTGTCCTCAATCTGATCTTCTACCTGAGGCACTCCTGTAGATACCATCCAGTCATATCCCATAGAAGAAAGACAGGACCAAATGCTGTCATCGTTTACCGCATCCCTCAATCCCTCTGTTCTGGAATCTCCGATAAATACCAGTTTATCTGCGGAGATAGTATCCGGATGGTCTGGCTTGCTTAAAGTTCCCTGATCTGCCGGATTCTGTTTATCTGTCTCAGCTTCCTGCTCTGGTGTTGGAGTAGATGCAGGTATTGGTGTTGCTTCAGGTTTTTGTGTTAGTGCCGATTTGGATTTCGGTGTTGATTTGGACTTTGATGTTGACGCAGACTTTGACTTTGCTGTTGATTTCGATTTTTCTGTCGGTGTAACTGTCAGAGTTTTCGGTGCCGGCGGACCTGCCGCTTCTGTCCCATGGACATTTGAAAACATACAGACAGCTACAATACATGCAGTTAATACAATTTGTCCGGTTCTATATTTTTTCGTAAATATCATTCCCTTCTGCAGTAATACTTACATCCCAGGCAGCATATCCGGCCATGAGAGGATTTCTCCGGAAATAATTTCCTCGTAATCTCCCTCAATATCCTGGCTTCTGCCTGCTTCAAACACGTTTGTCTCCGCTCCCCAGACACGATCTTCATATTCCCATATATGGAATCTCAGACCGCGAAACATAAAGTCGATGCTTCCGCATCCGTTTTCCTCTGTATATTCATAATGAATTTTCTTTGTTTTTAACGCTTCCTGTACTTTTTCCAAACGCATAAAATACCTCCTGATTATCTGTACAGTACCCTCTGTAATATAATACAGATAACTTTCACTGTCAAAAATTGTTCTCGTGTACACCCCATTACATAATCAAAAGTCAAACAGATATTCGCAATCCGCTTCGCTACACAGCTCTACATAAGCTCTTAATCCTGACGCCATTATACAAAACGAATTATATCATACTCTGCTGCATAATATGTAATCTGAATGCCACTTCACAATTGCCGTTACTGTTCACTCCGTTCACAGTAACTTAGCCAAAACACCTCGCAGGATAGTGGTGTGTAAACAGTAACCAATTACCCATTCTACATTCTGATCGATATTCACTCATCTTTATTTCTGTCTTTTCTTCGTTGGTATCGCCAGGATGATGATTGTAGCAATTACAAACAAAGTTCCAAGCATCATCTCTTTTTTGGGGTTTCGTTTACTCTCATTGTTCGTTTGCATATTTCTGTTATCTTTCCTGTCTGTATTATTATGGATTCCGAATATTTGAGAATAAGTATAATCCGCCGTAACGACACTTGTCAAGAAAACAAAATACCGCAGAGACTTTCTTTGTCTCTGCGGAGATTTATAGCCCTGTTATAATCAGATATAATTTCCATCATGTACACTCTGCACTGTAAATGCAGATTTCTTTTTCACGAAATCAATTGCATCTTTCACAGTGATTCCGTCAATCTGCCAGTTTGCATAGAAACCATCCAGGTTCTTTAATGTCTCATCTTTTGCTGTATTTTCATCAAGAACAAGAAGTACGATCAGACCTGCTGCCTTAAGATGGCGGACAGTTTCTGCATAGTTTTCACTTGCTGCCGGATGATACAGATAGGTATGTTTTCCAAGCACAGTCAGTCCCTTTTCTACCTGCTCTGCAAAATCAAGAGTGATTCCTTCTTTACCGATCGGGAATTCCACTACTACCGGTGTCTGACCTTTCAGTCCTGCACGAACCTGCTCGTCCACCTTTCTGATCTGGGATTTATCCTGAGAAACAAAAGTTTTTCTCACAACACCGCAGGCAGAGGTCATATTTGTGACACGATCTATCAAAATCAGTTCTCCCAGTGTTCTGTGCCTGTCAAATTCGTCTACAACGATCTTCTCTGAGAATTCCAGAGTACAGGAAGCAATCTCATTTTTCTTTAAAGTATATGCGTTTTTCTTCTCACCTGTGTTAACATCTACAGAATAATTAATCTTTGTAACCAGACCGGGTATCATCTTTGTACCGATTTTTACAAAGAAGTTCTTGCCATCTGTAAGAGCATTGTCATCCATCCAGAGGATATCTGCTTCCACAGAGTCTGTAAGAACTGCGCCGGAATCAATGGTAAGTACACATCCGCGGGAAACATCCACTTCTCTGTCAAGCTGGATCGTAACAGGCTGTCCCTGTACAGCTTCCTGAACTTCTTTATCGCCAACAAGAATACTCTTTACATGAGCTTCTTCTTTACTGGGAAGAGTAGTCACAAGGTCGCCTGCCCTGATGACACCATTCTCAATCTGTCCCTGGAACCCGCGAAACTCATGGTTTGGTCTGCAGACTCTCTGTACAGGCATATAAAAGCCCTTCTCTGTATCTTCCTTAATATCTACGGTTTCCAGATGAGAAAGAAGCGCCTCACCTTTATACCATGGCATGTTGTCAGATTTGGTTGTAACGTTGTCACCTTCTGTGGCAGATACCGGAATAATAGTTACATTGGCAAGTTTCAGTTCTTCTATCAGTGCTGCGATCTGATTCTCAATGTCGCGGAAACGTTTTTCATCATATTCAATAAGATCCATTTTGTTTACTGCAAATACAAAGTAACGGATTCCCATCAATGCGCAGATTCTTGCATGGCGTCTTGTCTGTACCAGTACGCCCTGTGAAGCATCCACCAAGATAACTGCCAGATCTGCAAAGGACGCACCCACTGCCATGTTTCTTGTATATTCTTCATGTCCGGGTGTATCTGCAACAATGAAACTTCTGTTATCTGTTGTAAAATAACGGTATGCAACATCGATGGTGATTCCCTGCTCACGCTCTGCCATCAGACCGTCCAGAAGAAGTGAATAATCAATGGCACCGCCTCTGCTTCCTACTTTGGAATCCAGCTCCAGAGCCTTCTCCTGATCTGCATAGAGAAGCTTTGCATCATAAAGAATATGTCCGATTAGAGTGGATTTTCCATCATCCACACTTCCGCATGTAATAAATTTCAATAATCCTTTCATCCTAGAAATACCCCTCTCTCTTTCTTCTCTCCATGCTGCCTGCTGCCTCGTGGTCGATCACCCTGCTGGTACGTTCAGAAGAAACAGCACTTAATGTCTCATCAATAATCTCATCCAGCGTATCTGCTTCAGATTCAATACCTCCAGTAAGCGGATAGCATCCAAGAGTACGGAATCTGACTTTTTTGTTTTCAATCTTTTCACCCGGACGGAGTTTTAATCTGTCATCATCCACCATAATGATATTTCCATCTCTGTAGATGACCGGTCTTTCTTTTGCAAAATATAACGGTACAATTTCGATATTTTCACGCTGAATGTACTGCCAGATATCCTTTTCTGTCCAGTTGGAAATTGGGAATACTCGCATACTCTCTCCCTTCTGGATCTTAGTGTTATAAAGCTTCCACATCTCCGGTCTCTGGTTTTTCGGATCCCATGCCTGAGCTGAATTACGGAAAGAGAAGATTCTTTCTTTTGCTCTGGATTTCTCCTCATCACGACGGCCGCCTCCAAATGCCGCTGTAAATCCATATTTGGTCAGAGCCTGTTTTAACGCCTGTGTTTTCATGATATCTGTATATGCAGAACCATTGTCAAATGGATTGATTCCTGCCTTTACACCCTCTTCATTGGTGTAAACCAGCATATCAATTCCGTTTTCCTTTGCGATTCTGTCGCGGAATTCGATCATCTCATGGAATTTCCATGTAGTATCAATGTGAAGGAACGGGAATGGAGGTTTCTCCGGGTAAAATGCCTTCATCGCCAGATGGAGCATAACGGAGCTGTCCTTTCCTATAGAATAGAGCATAACCGGCTTTTCACACTCGGCTGCTACTTCTCGCATAATATAAATCGCCTCTGCCTCAAGCGCATCAAGATGAGATAAGTTACTCATTGCATTATCCTCCTCTGTTTGTTTATACTCGGAATCTTTTCGTACTTGAGCAAACACACTCTAAAGACTCTGAGAGTACATACTTATGTTTAATATTTATTAGCGTCTTTCTTATTAACCTGAATAGTGATCTTAGTGCCATCCGGCTTCTCCACTGTCCATATGGAAATATCCGTTTTCTCTGATACAACCATACTTGCACCTCTGCCTCCCACATCAGCTCCAAGGAAGAAGCGGATGGCATCATGCCGGCATTCCTTAATACAGGAAGTACATCCCCAGCAATCTCTTACCTGACGGATAAAGGCTTTGTTCTCTTTATCCTTTTTGATCAGATTTCCGGGACAGGCTTCGATACATCTGCCGCATCCTGCACATTTACTTTTCTGAATCCGAATGCTCATCTCTCACCTGCTCCTTTCTCTGCTGTATTCAAACCTGTATTTTCCTTTGTGATCAGGTCACGATATAAGATCTTAATCTCGCCGTTTTCCATACGGGAGTTTACATATTTCATCCACTCTTCGCTCTGCTGCGGGTAGTCTGTATTCTCTCCGAAACTATGCCATCTGGTTTCCTTTCTGGCTGCCAGATGTGCGATCACTGCCCGGCACACGATCAGTCGTTCGCGAAGTTCATAAATCTGCATCAGTTCATAAGTATCTGTTGCTGCCAGAGTGTCAACTACTGGCAACAATGCTGCGATCTTTTCATCTGCCTTTGCAAGACTCATCCCGCTGTATCTGTAGTCTGTACTGATTCCTCCTGCGTACTGATCCATGATCTTCTGCATGGCTTCCTCAAGCTGCTCTGCATTCATCAAAGAACGGGAAGCATTCAAATGTGATTCGTATTCTGCCTTCTTAGCTATTGCAGTTTGAGACAGCTCCTGTTCTCCACCACACTCCAAAGCTTCTTCCTTATTTTCCGCTGCGATCCGGTCATCATCTTTACCATTCAGATATTCCAAAATTGCCTCTGCTGCGATCTCACCTTCTGCCAGTGCGCCGGTTACATATTTCTGCGGACATCCTCCTGCTACATCTCCGGCTGCATATAAACCTTCAATAGTTGTAGCTCTGTTATTATCTACCCAGTAACCGCTGGCTGTATGTCCGCCTACAATATATGGCTCTGTGCCCTCGATCTCTACATTCTCTTCAGATGGTCCTTTTCCGGCTTCCATCCATTTCAGAGTCTGGGATGGTGCCATATTCAGGTAAGCTTTGTAAAGGTCCTGCTCCTGTTCTTTTGAAATGCCTTCTGTTCTGAGATAACATGGACCGTTTCCTTCTCTGTTCTCCATGACTGTACCGTAAACTCGCTGGGAAGTTGTCAGACCATATTTTGTTTCATAAATATCACCATGTGCATTGACCTGTCTGGCCCCAACACCTTGAGCAATAGTTCCTGTAGGAGCAATCGTGTCCTTACATCTCAATGCAATGAAACGCATCTCAAAGGTTGTCATCTCCGCACCGGAAAGAAGTCCCATTGCATATCCTGCACCTGTGTTAAACGGCGGATACCACATCTTATGTCTGGAAAATCCCGGATTATTCGGTCTGTAAAGTCCCGCTGCACCACCTGTGGCACAGAGAACTGCTTTCGCATCAATGTCATAGAAAATATCCTCATTAACGCTGAATCCAACTGCACCTGTGACTTTTTTGTTTTCTGTTTTATAATCTGTAATATTTACATGATTGAGAACCGTAACATTCTCCTGCTCATCAGCCGCCTTTGCAAGGATTGGCTTCATATTTTCGCCATTGATCTTGATGTTTCGGTTTCCTCTGGCAACATATTTTCCGTTTTCGTCCTTCAGGATGACCAGACCCAGATCTTCCATCACCTTTGTCACATGATTCAGTCTCTCTGACATGGTAAGAAGAAGGTCTTCTCTTACGATTCCATGGGCATCCTTTTTGGCATAATCCACATAATCCTGCGGCACTCTGCCTTCTGTAATATATGCGTTCAATGCATTCACACCCGCCGCCAGACATCCGCTTCGCTTAATATTCGCTTTCTCTGCGATCAGAACTTTTCTGCCGCTTTTTTTGCCGATCACATAGGCTGCAAAGCATCCTGCCGTACCGCCGCCGATGATCAGCACATCTGTCCTGATTCTCTCTGTTCTCATTCTCTCTTACCCTTTCCTCCATACCAGTGTGCCAGCAAGTTGATTTTCCGATCAGTCTTGCGTCTGAATTTCTTATTTCTTCATTGTCGTCAGTCGCCGCAGCCACCGCTGTCAGATAATTACAAAGTCATCCCTTACAGCCTCATTCTCGATCAGCTGTACACTGTCACCTCTCAGTGCAAAAATCCTGTAAAGAAATACATTCACAGTCTCACCTTCCCGGATATCTGCTTTCTCCAGGCTTCTTCTGGCAGTTATCACGGAATTGTTGACTCTCACCTGAAGTTCCAGATTATCTCCCCTGAAAGAAACCTGTTCAACCACTCCCCGGGATACGGAAGTTTTGAACTTCTCCACCTCATCCAGTTTGGAGATTTTTACAAATTCCGGGCGGACAATAATCTTGTCTGCTCCTTCTGCCTGAGCAAAGGTATGGAAATCATCCGCATTTTTCAACACAGATGGCTGTCCGAAGAAGGACGCTGTAAAAGCTGTCTCAGGATTTCTGTAAACCCCTATGGGAGTTCCTTTCTGTTCGATCCGTCCTGCATTAGTGATAATAATCTCATCTGCTACTTCAATGGCCTCATCCTGATCATGAGTAACGAAAATACTGGTAATTCCCAGCTTCCCGATCATCTCCTTTAACCAGCTTCGCAATTCCTGGCGGATTTTTGCATCAATGGCTGCAAAGGGCTCATCCAAAAGCAGCACCTGAGGATTTGGAGCAAGGGCTCTGGCAAACGCCACCCTTTGCCTCTGACCGCCAGATAACTGGCTTGGATATCTTTTTTCCAGTCCTTCCAGCCCCACCAGTTTGATCAGCTCTCTGACTCTGGCATCAATTTTCTTCTTATCAGCCTTCTGAACCTTCAAACCAAATGCAACATTGTCATAAACTGTCATATAGCGAAACAACGCATAATTCTGAAATACAAATCCAATCCCACGCTGACTGGCCGGAACATCATTTACCACTTTTCCATCAATAATGACCTCTCCGCTGTCCGGGGTTTCCAAACCTGCGATCATTCGAAGAATAGTTGTTTTTCCGCTTCCGCTTGGTCCCAACAGACCAATCAGTTTACCTTTCTCAATTCCGAAATTCACATTCCTTGATGCCTGGTAAGAACCATATGTCTTATTGATATTTTTTAACTCTACATACATATCAGGCTTCCTTCTTTCCTTTATATTCAATCAGGCTTCTGACTACCAGAATGATAACTGCCATGATCACAAGCAGTGAAGATACGGCAAATGCCGGAACATACTGAAACTCATTAAACAAAATCTCTACATGAAGAGGAAGTGTATTGGTCTTTCCTCTTAAATGTCCGGAAAGTACAGATACCGCTCCAAACTCTCCCATTGCTCTTGCCGTACAGAGCACAACTCCATACAGTAATGCCCATTTGATATGAGGGAATGTGATCTTCCAGAAAATGGTCCATCCACCTGCTCCCATCAGGGCTGCCGCTTCCTCCTCATCGCTTCCTTCTGCTTCCAGAACCGGAATCAGTTCTCTGGAAATAAAAGGAAAGGTTACAAATACAGTTGCAATAATGATTCCCGGTACAGAGAATACAACTTTCATCCCTAACTTCATGAGAAAAAAGTAAACAGGACTCTGTCGTCCGAAAATCAGAAGAAAGATCAAACCTGCAATAACAGGGGAAATAGTAACCGGAAGATCGATCAGGGTAGTGAGAAGCTTTTTACCCCTGAACTGAAACTTCGTCAGTGCCCAGGCTGCAAAAACACCAAAAACAGTGTTAAAAACAACTGCAAAGAGTGTTGCCTTCACTGTAAGAAGAAGTGCTTTGATGGTGTATTCATCTGTCACTGCAGCTGCATAGACCTTCCATCCGCTCCGCAATGCTTCTGTGATCACAGTGATCAGAGGAAGAAGGAGCATGACTGCCAGAAACAGAACGCTGATCCCGACAAGCAGCCATTTTGTAATTTTCTCCGAAGTCTTTTCATTGTTGTCCATCAGGCATTTCCTCCTCTTAAAATTCTTGCATTTCTCTGCTGTATCATACTGTTAAGGAACAGAATAAAAAATGAAACTGCCAACATCACAAGTGCGATTGCCGTTGCACTTGAATAATCAAATTCCTGAAGCTCTGACATAATAACCAGCGGTGTGATTTCTGTGTAATAGGGTTTATTTCCTGCGATAAATACAACACTTCCATATTCACCCAGACATCTTCCGAACGCAAGTCCGGTTCCCGCAAAGATCGCGGGCTTCAGTTCCGGAAAAATGACTTTCCAGAAGATAGTTGTTTTCTTTGCTCCCAGCACTCCTGCTGCCTCGCTGTAAGAATTATCCATCTTTTCCAGAACCGGCTGTACACTTCGCACAACGAACGGTATCCCTACAAATATCATAGCCACTGTAATGCCGATTCTTGTGTATGCGATTTTGATACCGAATCCTGCAAAAAAGCTGCCTACAATTCCCGAATCTGAGGTCAGAGATGTCAGCGCAATACCTGCTACTGCTGTGGGAAGAGCAAAGGGAAGTTCGATCATCCCATCCATAAGTCTCTTGCCCGGAAAATCATATTTCACAAGCACCCACGCAAGAATAGTTCCCATAATTCCATTTATTACTGCTGCTGCAAAAGCACATACAAAACTGGTATAAAAGGATGCCAGCACTCTGGCCCTTGTGATGGTTTCGATAAAATCTTTAAAACTCAGCTTCGCTGTGTAGACCACCAGGCTTGCCAGGGGGATCAGAACTACCAGACTCAATATGGAAATGGTAATTCCCATGGAGAGCCCAAACCCTGGAATCACCGGTTTATTTCTTTTTTTCATAATCAATTACCACCTCTCCTGTCTCATATATTCTGTCTGTGCTTATGCTCTTGCTTCATCTTGTCTTCCTTTATCTCTCATAAATCTGATCGAAAATTCCGCCATCTGTGAAATGTTTCTCCTGCACTTTATCCCATCCGCCATAATCACTGATGTTTGCCAGATTTATATTCAGATCAAACGTATCATTGTGCTTCTTCAGGATTTTCTCATTAGTGGGGCGGAAATAATTCTCTGCTGCGATCTCCTGTGCTTCGTCGGAATACAGATAATTCAAATACTCAGTTGCCACATCTCTTGTATCTCTGTAATCCACCACTTCATCTACCGCCGCCACAGAAGGCTGTGCCAGAATACTTACGCTTGGAGTAACAATCTCATACTCATCCGGATAATCCCGCATGGATAGATAAGCTTCATTTTCCCACGCAACCAGCACATCTCCTTGTCCGTTCTCCACGAAAGAGGTCGTTGCACCTCTTGCGCCTGAGTCAAGAACCACCACATTCCGGTAAAGTTTCTTAATAAATTCCTTCATCTGCGCTTCATCGCCACCATACTTTTTATCTGCGTAAGCCCACGCTGCCATGTAGTTCCATCTGGCACCGCCGGAGGTTTTCGGATTTGGTGTTACTACTCCCACTCCTTTTTTCGTCAGATCGTCCCAGTCTTTGATATCCCTGGGATTTCCTTTCTTCACCAGAAATACGATAGTGGATGTATAAGGAGAACTGTCATTGTCAAATTTATCTTTCCATCCTGCCTTGATCAGCCCTGCGTTTTCAATAGACTCAATATCATATTCCAGTGCCAGGGTTACCACATCTGCATCCAGACCATTGGCTACCTCAAGTGCCTGTTTCCCTGAACCGCCATGGGACTGTATCACTTCCACATCTTCCCCGGTCTTCTCCTTCCAGTGGTCTTCAAATATTTTATTATACTGTTCAAACATCTCTCTGGTAGGATCATAGGAAACATTGGTGATAGACACCGTTTTTCCAAAAGCCTGTACCGGCATCAGTGCCAGTACAACTGCAAGACCAAAGGCAAATAATTTTCTGATCATGTTTCATCTCCTTTAAGGTACCAGTAGTTTTTTGTATTCTCTACTTTTCATAGTTATTCGATATGTTTTATATGATATTACAAGAAATGACAGAATTTGTCAATAGTGTATTAAAATAAGTACAATTTATGTTGTGTAGATAAGAACACAAAAAAAGCAGCATCCTGAAATACAGAATGCTGCAGTCAAAATTACATATTTTTTATTCGGCAGAAGCTGCTGCCTTTTCTTTCTCCGGGAAAAGCTTTCCGAAAATAAATCTTACGAATGGTCCGGCATAAAAGATCTGCCAGAAGAATGCCATCGGAAAGTTCATTGCTGTTGTCTGGAGCCATGTGGGAATGATCTGACTTGCCGGTGCATGTTTGATCAGCACAGTTGCCGCAAAGCTCATACATGGACACATAAATGCAACGGATACTGCTGAGATTGCAAGTACAAGGTGGAACGGATTATCTCTTCTCATATCCACAATACCAAATGCAATCTTCTTTGCAATGCCACCGATGATAAAGAAATCAAGAATAAATGCAATCGGTCCCATGAATGTTAATTCATAAAAAGCTAACAGAAATGTCTCATTTGTCATTGTCCCTGTGTTCAGTACAATGTTGTAGCAGATCATGGCATAAACCATTACAAACACCATGATAATCGTAAAAATAATTTCCTGAAACTTGTTTTTAGGCATAAAAAAATCCTCCTTAGATAGTATAAATAACACCGATTAGAGATTTGTGTTGTTCATAACCATCCCTGGAGGATGTACCGTTTCCAATAATACCAAATATCTTTTTCACAAATTTACCGTCGATTATTATACGGACTGTTATAAAAAAAGTCAAGGATTTTTTCAGTCCCTGCAGTGTGAATCAGGGAACAAAGTTTATCTCTACAAATACGGGATCCCCGGTATCTCCGGATAACTGCCCATTCCGATCAGAAGCTCCAGACCTGTCTGTCTGGCATTTAATACCGCTGTCTTAGCAGCACTGGCATCTCCGGAAACTGCCAGAATCACTTCATTGGAATGGCTGGTTCCCTTATTTGGCGTCATATATTTCGCAATGGAAAGAGGCGCTGATTTCATCGCAGTATCTGCCATCACAAGCCCTATTGCAGCCGGAGAACCCGCCATAAACCCAAAGGCTTCTCCAACCGGTACTCCGAAGGCTTTATTCAGAGCCTGTCCTGCACTGGCTGAATAGGCAAATTCCAGATGTCCGCTCTCGCTGATATAGAGTTCACCTGCGTATTTATTCGTAAGTTCCAAAGCCATAGATATGGCATGGCGTACATCCGAGACATCAGTTCCCCCAAGAACAATATAATTTCCATGACCTCCCCATCCCTTGGTATCCCTCGGCAATTCTATGGAAAGAACCTCTGTGTTGGTTGCTTTCACCGCATCATCGATAGCAGTGATCTGTCCTGCAGCACCTGTACGGGAACTGAACAATCCCAGACAGCGATACTTCATTCCTACGTTCATAGTCTCCAGCAAAGTATCATCAATCCCTGAAATCACAAGCCCGATCGTATCCAAAACTGCGGTTCCTACAAATTCACTCCTCGTACAGTGTGTACTTATCTTGTGTACATCTATCATTTGAAATCCTCTCCTGTTCTTTTTCCTGTATTTAATCTGTTAATGGGTATCTTCCGTATACCGCGCTCTCAGTCAGGCAACAATTTTCTGCGCGTTTTTTTATAACAATTCCATGAAATAATGATAACACGAAACCATTTTACCGTAAAGTTAGATCATGCACATTCCCTGGATTTCTGCGACTTTTCCTCCCCTGCGGAGATTGCGAGTATCTGTCTGACATATAACAAAAGAGTTCTTCTGCTTTCCTCTACATTAATAATAACAAGTTTCTGATAAGTTGCCCGACATGGGCTTAGAATTTATAGATGTGTACAAATTTGCCGGTAAAGATAACTACCAGGTTCAAGAAATATTTCAGGACTTTCACATATTTTGTTCAAACTCTTCAAGAGAAGACACTTTAAGCGAAAGCTGGAACCACAGGTTAAGTTTTTCAATATCTGTTTCGGACATGATTTTCTCTTTTAACTCAGACGGAACTGAAAATTTGGATTCAAGCGCAGTAAGAAGAAATTCCTGTTTTCCCTCTGTATTTCCTTCCAATTTTCCTTCTATTTTTCCTTCCCGTTTTTCGTTCCGCATCATTTCCTCTAACAGCATATATCTTTCCTCCATCCCACGATTCTGCTTGATCTTATCAATACTGTCCTGCAGATGTCTGACAAATGAATCTGTCGTTGAAATCCCTTCTGTTCGCCCGGTATTTTTCACATAATCCAGAAACTGCAGTAACTCTTCAGGAATACCATCTCTGTTCCTTCCATGTGCGTTGAGATAAACAGTTTTCACACCATCACTTACAGATTTTCCCGTTTCTTCACAGACCATACCTGTTGAATAACGATACAATCCATCACCGAATGGATCAAAATCACAGATAAAAATAACATAAGTATCCGGAAGATTCTCATAGGAATCACCCGCAAGTAATGCATCCATGTCTATCTGGTCATGATAATAGCGGCTTCTTTTCGGAAGAAATCTCTGTAAAGTAACCTGCATCTCCACATTGAAACGTGTTCTGTCAGCATCTGCAGCATAAACATCCAGACGAACCCCATGATATTCTGAATGATATGCCATGGTTTTCTCTGTCTGAATGTGTACTTCCGAAATCGGAATTCCCAATGCCAGTTCCAGCACTCTCCGGCAGATTTCCGGATCAGACATCACTGCTGCAAACATAAACGCATCCCGTATTGTCAGATCTTTAAACTTTTTAGTTTCCATTCCTCTGTCCTTTCCGAAGCAGAAGAACTCTTTGGACTTAGTATATCGCAAGTGTAGTAATTCTACAAGGAGAAGTTTTCGACAAAATCTCTACCAATGACAAAACACTTTTGTTTTTGATCGTGGTCCATATTTCTTTTCTCTTCACAATCTCAGAATACATTGATATAACAAAATAAGAAACGGGCACCTCCAGAACAGAGATGCCTATAAATACCCTTTTATTCCATGTCTTATGTAGCTCAAGTCTACTGTTAAGAATAAACGCTCTTAAATAATTATGTTCTATCCAATCAGCATATACTATATATACTCTACATTAAAATTTGTCAAGTTGTTTCGAGAGATATATTCCATTTTCTTTTGTATCCCATTTTATAATTTTAGAATATCCATCGCTTTCCTGACATTTGAAAATTATATTATATCCATAACTATCACCATCAAACGGAAGTGCCTCCCAGTTGACTTTTTGATATACTGGATCAATAATAATATTTCCTTCTGCCGATACTACACCATATCCCTTTTCCTCTCTTATAACTGCAAAATTATTATAGTATAATTCTGAAATCTCTGGAGCGTGTCTGAAAAATGCTTTACGCAAGATGTGCGTCACAATTTGTGGGAGATTTTGTTCGGATGAGGGCGTCGTAGTGGGCTACGGCAACCGAATTCGGACAAAATATACCGCAAAGTGGGGCGTGCAGATTGCGGAAATGATTTTTCAGACACGCTCTGGAGCGTGTCTGCATCATAATTATGCAGTTTCAGCACAAGCCGCACAATATCTCGCTTTGCAGCAGAATTGTGATATCCGGAAATCATCAGGTCTGTACGGTCTCCATGCACATAATCATAAACCCGGTCTGAATTATCATCATACTCTGCCTTGTAAATATCTTTGTGATATGTAACTGAATTGTAGCGGTAGCTGCTGATCAGATGATCTTTTGTATCATAAAGATACATGGCAAGAAGCTGATCCTCCTTTGTAAAACGTTTCCTTGCAAAATACCAGCTTCTCCAGTAATAATCCTTCATGTCTGTATCTTTTTCCGCAGCGTCACGCATAGCTGCAATAAGATCCTGCTCGCTGTAGATCGTAAGCATTTCCCCTCGTATTGTGTGGATAAAATTAGACGGATCTGTCTGCATTTTATCCAGAGAAAGCTCATGATCTGAAATGCTCTCTGCCCGGATCTGTCTGCGCAGAGACTGATGAAACAGAAACATCTGCAGAAGAAGTGCGAATACGACACTTACGATGCACAGAACAAGCAGTGCCCTCCGCATTGTCCACCTTTTTTTCATTATTCCTTCCCCCTCATGTCAAGCGGATAAAAATCATCCGCTTTGTTACGCGGCTCTACATCGAATAACTGCTCCGCAGTTTATTCGGTTAGATACCTGATAATTCTGTAGCAATTCCTGTAAATTTCACATTCTGATAAACAGATACAAAATGCATTATCTACAAAAAATCATCATATATCCTTATCATAATTATACATTATCACAATTATAATACAGGAATTTTGCATTGAAAAGCAAAACAGGAAACTTCCATCAAAAAAGCAGCAGTAAAGTGTATGTCAATACACCTTACTGCTGCCTGTTTTTCCTGATAACATCTAACTCAATATTTGTCAAACAGATATTCACAATCCGCTTCGCTGGCTGCTCATAATTTTATGTTCAGTAACACCCTTTGCGGCATATTTACTTTTCAATATGTACTGCACCTACTGCGCGGATATTCATTGGATATACGTTCTCTTTTCCGGCAAATTCAGAAATATAGGAAACATAGTTCTCTGTCTCCTCTTCCGGCACTACGCACATGATAACACCGGCAAATCCGCCTCCATGGATACGGCAGATACCTTTGCCCAGCTTCTCAAGGAAGAGATCTGTAAGAGCAAGCGCAACAGAAATCTTCTGCTCTGTATATGCTTTGATCGGATAGCAGTTCTGAAGTAATTCCCAGGAAGATTTTCCTGATTCACTGAGTAACTTCAGTACAGTCTCACCATCTTTCTCTTCAACTGCTTTTGCAGCTCTCTCTACACGTTCGTTCTCTTTGAAGAAATGAATCGCTCTTAAGATTGCTCTGTCATTATCGATCTTATCCATATTTGCAAGCACTTTGTCAAGAGTTGTCTCACAGAGAAGCTCTGCTCCTGCTGCCCTGGCTGCTTCTTTCATTTCCATAGGAATCTCAGAGTATTCTTCACTCAAATCAGCATGACCTTTTCCTGTATTAACGATTACAAGATGATGATCATAATCATGGAAAGAGAAGTTTACTTTCTCATATTTTGGATTCTCTCTGTCTGAGAAGTCCAGAAGGATCGGTCCGCCAACTGCACATGCAAGCTGATCCATTAATCCGGAAGCCTTCAGCCAGTAAACATTCTCAGCATACTGTCCTGCTTTTGCATAGTTGATGTATGTCATTGCACCATCATTAAAGAAATAATTAATGATGGAACATACCAGCATTTCGAAAGATGCAGAAGAGCTTACACCTGCTGCGCGGATTACATTTGTGGTCACATAAGCATCAAAACCGGCTACTTTAAAACCGAATTTCTGAATAGCTTCCACCATACCTGCTACCAGAGATACGGTTCCCTGAGCCTTCGGTACACTGGCAAGATCATTGATGTCTACGACAACTTCCTTGTCATATCCTTCACTGGTGATACGGATAACACTGCTGTTGTTCGGGTAAGCTGCACCGATGGTATCCATATCAATGCTGCCTGCGATCACACGGCCGCCATTATGATCTGTATGGTTTCCGATGATCTCTGTTCTTCCGGGTGCTGTAAAAAATTCTGCTATATCATGATGGTAAATTTCTGCGAAATGATCAGCTACAGTCTGAAAACGTACTGCTGATTTCTCTGCTTCGCCGTAAATACGTGTCAATTCATTTTTATTTGGAATATTCATTGTAAAAATCCTCCGTTCATTTTTCCGGTCTGACCGCTGATACATAGTTTTATGAGTACTATGTACTGACAATTTTCACGGTTTACAGTGGCAGTGCAGATGTGAAAACCAGCGGCAGACGGGAATATGTGTATGAAAGTTTGGGAGCAGCCTTATCAGCTACACTCTTGGATTAAAGTATACCCTGCTGTGTCATAAAATTCCTTGATAATCTAGGGGGAAAATAGTAAAATCTTGCGTTTATATCTATATAAGTGTACAATGTATTATATAAGTCATCAACAGCAATTTCGCATAACAGCCTTTCTCTGATGCAGCGGATTGTCTGCAATATTTTCCGGAATTGCTATAAAATACGATAATTAAAAATCATCATATATTCTCAACGGAGGACGCATATATAATGGCAGAGATCATAACCGACGGCTCACAGAAAGAACTGAAGAAACATGGCAGTGATGAATTTCCACTGCTGGTAAGCTACGAGAAACTTTCCGGCTACAAATCCGGCTCCTTTCTCTGGCACTGGCATCCTGAGATAGAGATCACTCTTGTTCTGGATGGACAGATTCTCTATAAAGTAAACCAGTGTAATTATCACATGAAAACCGGAGATATCATCCTGGGAAATGTCAATGTACTCCACGCAGGATTCATGGAAGATATGAAAGACGGCAAATATGTTTCCATCACTTTTCTGCCAAAGATCATCTATGGTTCCTATGGAAGTATCCTGCGCAGGAAATATGTGGAGCCCTTTTTACACAATTTCTCTCTTCCTGCAATCTATGTAGATCACTCTCAGCCCTGGCATGAGGTTTTTTCCGAATATGTAAGAGAAATCATAACTCTGTATGAAGAGAAAAAAGAATTTTATGAGCTGGATATCACCGGAACGCTGCAGAAGCTGTGGCGCTGTATGCTGCAGAATCTCCCGGAGAACCTCCCCTATACGGAACACAGCAAACTGGAACGCAACCGTATGCGTGAGATCATGGATTATCTGGAACACAATTACATGAATAAAATCCAGATGAAAGATATCGCAGAGGAAATCCACCTCTGCGAGAGCGAATGCAGCCGGTTATTCAAGAGATACATGAACGTATCCCTGTTTACATTTCTGCAGGAATACCGGGTGGAACGGAGCCTTGAATTTCTCCTCAGCTCCGATGACAGCATCATGGAAGTCGCCCAGAAATCCGGCTTCACAGACTCCAACTACTATGCCAAGGTATTCTCCAGAGTGAAGGGCTGCAGCCCGCAGAAATACAGGAAGCAGAATATACGGAAAGATATGTGAGATTATATACAGGTTATATTACTCCACAGAAACAGTATTCTGCTCCAGATATTTTTTCAATGACGAGACATACAGATTCCCCACCTTGCTGAGGATTGAATTCTTTCTGGTAATATAACCAATCTCCATGTCGCTGTTCTGGTTCTGCTCATCCCCTTCGAAGGGAATTGCCAGATAGTCACTGCCATTCAGCTCCTCGCAGATGATTCCGGAACACAGGGTGTAGCCATTGAGTCCTACCATCAGATTCAGCATAGTCGCCCGGTCTGAAGCCTTAACTGTTCTGGAATATTCATTGGTAGACAGAATCTCCTCTGACAGATAAAAACTGCTCTTATCTCCCTGTTCGAAGGACAGACAAGGGTATTTTGCCAGCTGGCTGTAGCTGATAGATTTCTCATTTGCCAGTGGATGATTTTTCCACAAATATACATATGCCTGACAGTCAATCAAATGATGAAACTCCAGATTCGCAGAGTGGAGAAGCTTTAGCAGTGCCTTTCTGTTGAAATCACTGAGATAAAGTACTCCCACCTCGCTTTTCATGGCGCTGACGTCACTGATCACATCTGCAGTCTTTGTCTCCCTGATGGCAAATTCATATTCCGACACATCAAACTTCTGCACCATATCCACGAATGCTTTCACTGCAAAAGAATAATGCTGGGTGGAAACGCCGAATTTCTTCTTATAGGAACCACCCTCACTGTATTTCTCAACCACACTCTCATACTGTCCATATATCTGACGGGCATACATCAGAAATTCTGTCCCGTCATTGGTCAGTGTCACACCACGGCCGCTGCGGTTGAATATAATGATTCCAAGCTCTTTCTCCAGTTCCTTCACTGCATTGGTCAGAGAAGGCTGGGAAATATACAACGCCTCCGCAGCTTTATTTAATGAACCAGTTTCGGAAATTGTGATGATATAATTCATCTGTGTTAGTGTCATGTTGTCTCTCCCTTACATATCCTTAGATCTTTTAATCAACTTTTTTCAAAGTATTTTCTCTGGCTGTAATAATTTTACTATATCATCTGAAGTTTCTCAACATTGCAATTTCTGCAAACAAAAATCTCCTGTGCAGACATATCAAATCGATTTCCTATCTGCTTCAGAAGATTTTTTATAAAAAATAATTACAACAGTCTGAATACCTGCTCTGCAGTTGCAGCCATATTTGCTTTTGCAGTGTCCGGATCCATTGCTTCTTCCAGTGTGGAAATTCCGCGTACAATTGGAAAGAAAGCATCTATTCCTGCTTCATTGCAGGCAACTGCCTCTTTCGTAACGCTTCCTGCAAATGCAATGGTTTTTGCGCCATATTTCTTACCAAGCTTTGCAACACCGACCGGAGCTTTCCCCATGGCAGTCTGATAATCCAGACAACCTTCACCTGTTACAACCACATCTGCATCCTTCATTTCCTCTTCCACATGAACAGCATCCAGAATAAGCTGTATTCCGGGCGTCAGCTCGCCATCCAGATAATTCAGAAATGCAAATCCAAGTCCGCCTGCCGCACCTGCACCTGCCGCATTCTGGTTGTCTTTGTCGGTCACTTTGGCAGTAACCTCTGCATAGTTTTTCATGCCTGCATCCAGAACCGGAAGGATATCGGGGGTAACTCCCTTCTGCGGTCCATAGATATATGTAGCTCCCTGAGAACCGCAGAGAGGATTGGTCACATCACAGGCAATCCTGAAATTACACTGGGAAAGAAGTTGCTTTTTGTCTGAAATTTCTACAGATACAATCTTTGCAAGTGCCTGTCCGCCTTCTCCGGCATCCTCTCCCTTTTCATCCAGAAATCTGTAGCCAAGTGCTTTCAGCATACCCACTCCGCCGTCATTAGTGGCACTTCCGCCAATACCGATAATGAAGTTGCGGATACCTCTGCCGATTGCATGAAGGATCAGTTCTCCCACTCCATAGGTGGTAGCGGTCATAGGCTCCTTCTTATCTGAAAGTGTGATACCTGCTGCTGTTGCCATTTCCATGACTGCGGTATTACTTTCCCTGAGATATCCATAATATGCCTGAACCGGCTCATGATAAGGACCTGTAACTGTCACATCCACACGTTCTCCCTTCAGACCTTTGATCAGCGCATCCGTAGTTCCCTCTCCACCGTCAGCCAGAGGTTTTACGATCACTTCTGCGTCCTTTTTTGCTGCAAGAATACCTGCTTTGACAGCCATTCCTGCTTCCATGGAAGTCATGCTTCCCTTAAATGAATCAACTGCAACTACAACCTTCATAGCCAAAACCTCCAACTATTTCTATTATTTAAGACGGGTGATACATATTATGTTCTTTCTCCAGTTCTTTATAAAGCTGCATACAGTTCCAGTTCTGATTATGCTCCGTCAGAACTGCCTTGTAATCCACAGGTGTACCTGCTTTCCGCAAAGTATAGAGCACCTGGTCAAACAGATTCCCGGTGATTCCTGCAAGAATCAGCATTTCCTTCTCCATCTGCTCCTGAGGGATCAGCGCTGATGGAATCTGTACCTGAGAAACCTCTTTCACTCCTGCCAGATATCCGATTGGCTGACTATAGTCCTGAGTTTCTACAGTTTTTAAACGAATCTTAAAAGGCAGTAATGCCATCTTTAACTTACGAAGCTTCTGCTGATCCTGAAAATTTATTAATAAAATAGTTGGTTTCATATAAACCCTCCTTCTGATACAAGTAAGTCCCCACCTACTACTTATTGCTCTTTACAATTGAAGCAGGTTCTTCCTTGATTTGGTTAAATAATTACAACTATTATACCCTCTTCACCTGCACCTGACAATCATAATAGCCTGCATAGGACTTTTTATGTCACAGGAATATTACAAAATAATTTCCGGCAACGCAGAAAAACAGGCTTCGATATCTGTATCATCGATGCCTGTTTTTCTGTGTTACAATTTGGAGCGGCATGGCTTTATCAATTACAAACTATTTCGCAGGATGTTCCTTGAGCACTTCGGAAACACTCCCACTCAAATAAGAAACCAGCGGGAAATATTGTAATTCACACATTATTGTGATAAAGTAGTGTCGTGCTATTTTTCCTGAACCCGGTATCTTATCACAGTTATAGGCCGCAGAAATTTTACCAGATTTGCGCATCACTCAATCCGTCTGCCAATATAGTCCTTCGGGTATCAGGAAATAACAATAAAGAGGAGGGAACAAATGAAAAAATTCTATTCGTGGTATAAAAAACATATTACCGCAGCAATCTTTACCGGTCTGATCCTTGGTATCATTACCAGACTGTTTCTGGCAAACCGTTTCGAACCGGTACTTGCCATCACAAGCCTTATCGGAAGCATTTACATGAATGCCCTGAACATGATGATCTTTCCACTGGTCTTCTGTTCCATTATCATGGGTATCTCCAGCATCGGTAATGCCCGCACAACCGGCAAGATCACAGCCGGTGCCATGATCTTTTTCCTGTGCACCACAGCACTTGCCAGCCTGGCAGGACTGATCATCCCGCGACTGATCCATCTCGGTGAGGGTGTTAAATTCGAGATGGCAACTTCCGACATCCAGGCAACAGAGATGACCAGCATTCTGGATACCGTCAAAAACTTGATCCCATCCAATCCGGTTGCAGCTTTTACAAACGGAAATATGCTTCAGGTACTTGTATTCGCAGTCATCGTAGGCTTCACACTTATCGCTATCGGTGAAAAAGGCAAAGCACTTCTAAATGTCATCGATTCCTGTAACGAAGTCTGTCTGAAAGTCATCAGCACAGTTATGTACTTCACACCTATCGGTGTATTCTGTACTATCGTTCCTGTTGTAGAAGCCAACGGTACAGAAACCATCATTTCACTGGCAACTCAGCTGATCATCCTGTATGTGGCATTCTTCGGATTTGCCCTGGTCATTTACGGTGGCTCCGTGAAATTCATCGGCAAAGAAAGCCCTGTGAAATTCTTCAAAGCAATGCTTCCTGCAGCTCTGAACGCATTCGGAACCTGTTCCAGTTCAGCGACCATTCCGATCAGTAAACAGCGTATGGAAGACGAAATGGGCGTATCCAACAAGATCACAAGTATTGCCATTCCTCTTGGTGCTACTGTAAACATGGATGCCGTATCCATCCTGATGTCATTCATGATCATGTTCTTCGCCAATGCATGCGGAATTAACGTAAGCATTTCCATGATGATCATAATCCTTCTGGCAAACGTACTCCTGTCAGTAGGAACCCCGGGAATCCCTGGCGGTGCCATCGCATCCTTCGCAGCCCTGGCAACCATGGCAGGATTACCGGCAGGAGTTATGGGTGTTTATATCAGTATCAATACACTCTGCGATATGGGCGCAACCTGCGTCAACGTTATCGGAGATATGGCCGGATGTGTGGTTCTGAAAGAGAAAATTAAGCTTGAGGATTAATACATAAGGAATACAAAAAAGTTGTTGTATCTTTTCATATTGGAAATGAAAAGTACAACAACTTTTTTATCACCCTTTAACAGCTCCGCTCATTAAACCATTCTCTATTTTTTCCTGGAAGAAAATATACGCAATAATTACCGGAATGGTTGTAAGACAAATTCCTGCCATGCTGGAACTATAATCTGTACTGTATTCTCCAAAAAATGCAAGAAGTCCCATAGAAATAGTACCTTTATCTTTATCAGAAATAAAAATAAGAGGAAACAACAGGTTATTCCATACCTGTATAAAATTAAAAATTGAAACACTTACAATTCCCGGAACTGACAGTGGCAAAATCATCTTAAAAAATACTTGATAAATATTTGCTCCATCAATTACCATCGCTTCTTCTAATTCTGTCGGAATTCCATTCATAAATCCAGTAAGAATCAAAATTGTCATTGGAAAACAAAACGCCGCATAAAGCAAAATCAATACCGGATAATTATTCATAATTCCAAGTTTTCCAAAAATATAAGACAACGGAATTAATACCGCCTGAATAGGAATCATCATTCCTGAAATAAACAGTAAATATATTTTTGATTTTCCGCGAAACTTAAATTTTGCCAGAACATACGATGCCATTGCTCCAAAAAGACCTGATATCGCAAGAGTTCCAACTGCAAGAATAATTGTATTCAAAAAATATCTTCCTATATTTCCCACATTCCATGCAGTTAAATAATTTTCTATCCGTAATTTCTTAGGTAAAGCAGTAAATGATGAAAATATTTCCAAATTTCCTTTAAAAGAACAGAAGATTGAAAATACCATCGGATAAATATTGATCAAAGCAACTATAATAAATATCAGAAATCCTATATAATACCCTGCGGAATGTTTTTTTGTTTTCATGATCTATCCCCCCTAATATTCTATGGATTCTTTCTGATTCATAAGTTTCAAACTAAAAATAGAAACAGCAGCACTTAATACAAAGATGACCGTAGCAATCGCACTTCCAGTTCCATAATGACCATATCTATAAGCTTCATTATACATTAAAAGTGCTGGTACAATAGTACAGTTACTGGTTCCTCCTGTAGGTGTCAGAATGTATACAGTATCAAAAATCTTTAATACTCCAGTGATTACCATGATCGTAGACATTTTTAATGGTTCCCAAAGCATTGGAATATAAAGATTCCAAATCTTTTTCCAGCCAGTTGCTCCATCTAATTCTCCTGCTTCCAAAACAGAATCCGGTATAGAAGTAAGACCAGCCAAACAAATGATCATATAATATCCTACACTGGTCCATGTACTGACAACAATCAGACATATCAAAGAAGTTTTAGGATTAACCAGCCACTGCTGAATATAATTTCCAAGTCCAATTTTAATAAGAAGACTATTCAGAATTCCCTTGTCAGTAGGAAAATAAATAAAATTCCATAACAATGCTACTGCTGTCACTGATAAAATCATAGGAATAAAAAATGCAGCTTTAAAAAATCTCTGTCCTTTTTTGAAATGATGGATCAGTAATCCAAGTCCAAATCCAATAGGAACCTGCAAAATAACACTTACAACAACGTAAATAAGAACATTCTGCAACGACTTAAGAAAAACTGCATTATGGAACAGATTACTATAATTCTTAAATCCTACAAATTTAAGCGGCACCGCCTGAAGCCCAGGCCAGTCATTAAATGAAAAATAGACAGACATAACTACAGGTATCAATTCAAAACAAAGATAGATCAATACTGCAGGTATCAAAAATACCGCAATAACTTTCTTATTTTTCCTTATTTTTTCCAAAATAACCCCTCCTCTTTTCTATTTTTGAGTAAACAAAAGGAAGGGTGCTCTCCCCCCTTCCTTTTGCTTTATCTGTCAGCTCTGTGGACGGTTTGCATCAATATCTGCCTGAATAGTCTGTGCTGTATTCTCAGCGGAATCAGACAGCATCATGTTCAAAATTCCATTTCTTGAAGTATCTACTAATGTAGAGCAGGTATCATAGTCAAAATATTCTCCTACAGAATCTGTAATAGTACCTGTATATTCAACCATATCTTTGAAAATCTGCGGTGCGTCTTCCGGTGCATCAATATCTTTATATGGAGCAACTCTCATCGCTGCATTCATACGTTCCTGAATAGACTCTTTAGATGTCATATATTTCACCAGTTTTAGAGTTGCCTCTTTTTCCTCATCACTCATAGTTCCTGAAAGCATCCATCCGGAAGTATATACTACATGTGTATCTTTATACTCTGGTTTATCTTCAAAGTATGGGAATGCAAAGAATGAAATATCATCCAAAATTTCTGATTCAGAATTAAACATTTCAGGAATGATAGGGCTGCTGTGAGAAATCATTGCTACTTCTCCGGTGAGGAACTGATTCATCTGAGTATTATAATCCATTCCTTCAAATCCCTCTGCAAAAGCACCTTTATCTTTTAAATCTTTTGTAATCTGCAAGCATTCTACTACATCATCATCCGTCCATTTTTTCTCGCCAGTACCCAATTTTATAATGCCATCTCTTCCGATTCTTTTAGCAAGAATATTATTAAAGATATGTCCCATAACCCAGGTATTCTTTCCGCCTACTCCAAACGGAGTAATTCCGGCAGCAACCAGCTTATCAATATCCTCATACAGTTCATCCATTGTTTCTGGAGTTTTCTCAATACCGGCTTTTTCAAATAAAGCCTTATTGTAGAAAATAGCATCCACATTCAGTTCATTTGGCAATGCATAGATTCCATCCACTCCATAAGCACTCAGATCATATGTATCTAATGCTCCATCCAGGAACGTGTTCTTCCATTCTTCATCTTCGTTAAGTGAATCTGTCAGATCCAACAGAACTCCATTCTGTGCCCATTCTTTCAGGCCGGCAATTGCCGGATAATAAAAGATATTTGGTGTTTCTCCTGTAGATAATGCAACTTTCAGTTTATTGTTATAAGCAGATTCCTCATAAACAGAATCGTTCTGAACTTCAATATCAGGATTTTCTTCCATAAATGCTGCAATCTGGTCTTCATAAACCTTTGCCATAGGTGTATCACCACTGTCACGGCTCATAAATGTAATCTTAACTTTATCTGCTGCAAATACCGGTGTAATAGATGATAATGCCATTGCTGCCGCTAATACAGCCCCTAAAACTTTTTTCCCTGTCTTCATATAAAAACCTCCTCTTTTCCTTACTAATTTTTGTAACAAACAGCAGTCATCTGATGTCCCTTAATCTCTTTTAGAGTAAATTCAAGTTTTTTTCCATCCTGTACAAATGGAACTTCCTGTTTATCGGGTATTGTATAAATTTTCTCTACTTCACGTTCTTCTGTCATAGTAATCTTAAGATTATATAAAGGAATAATGTCATCAACAATCTCAAGATTTTTACATTTCTTCACCGGTACATAATGAAGTACATGTACAATTCTTCTGTTCTCTTGTTCCTGATCTAACACTGTAACTTGTGTTGTTGATGGTCCATTATGCTGAATCAGCGGATTCGGAAGCATTCTGTCTAATTCATTTCTCAGGATCTTTTTATACCATGCAGGTGCCCAGTTCTGATATGTTGTAAAAATCGGATGAATAAAATACGCTGTATTTTCTGTTTCCACAATACCAGGATATACTTCTTTTCTTCCTGATGGAGAATGAAGATGAGAACAAAAATGTTCATATGTACGATTAAATACCGGCGGGATTACTTTCTGGACAAACTGAGCCTCATCTGTCGCTTCTACAAGTGTTCCTTTGTCATACATTACATGTTCTGCATCTGCAAGACCCTTTGCCAGATGTTCTTTCGGCCATATAAAATCCGGACTATATGGTGCATCTCCAAGATATTTTACTGCCAGTTCTGAGATCATAAATTTCTGGTGATCTTTGTCAAGACCAGACTGATAACTTGCCAGTAATTTGCCTCCTGCATTTATATAAGCACTCAGTTTCCGGCCTAATATTTCATCTACAGGAATTACATCCGGTAAAATTAACAACCTGTATTTTCCAAAATCAGAAGTACTGTCAATAAAATCAAACTGATATCCATATTCCATCAGAAGTCTTGCCACACCTTCAGATGCACCTGGAATCTGTCCTGCTACGCCTGTAGCATAAAATTCTTCTGCTGTAAAAACACCAATTTCAGATACTGGTTTTGCATTCTCACACCAGAGTTCTTTTTCTTCTACAGATTTATAAACCCTTCCGATCTGCTGATACATGTCCTTATTCAATTTTCCCCAGTAATCCATCTGGTCACCAATCGTACATTTGCATCCATGGGAAAGCATGGAAAATACTTCATATTCCATAGCTGCCTCATTACGAAATGCATGAAAATCGCCCCATTCTGTGTGGAATCTGCTTGTCAGTCCAAGACACTCTTTTCCAAAATTCCTCATATATTTAGCAGAAACAGGAAAATCAAGATATCCCCATTCTACTCCCGGAAGAGATTCAAAAGAAAAATACGAATAATCCTTTATCACTGGTTTATCGAGATATCCAACATGTCCTTTGTTATAGCAGACATGAAAATCTGGATTATATTTTTTTGCAAATGCGGTCAGATCTTCGACCATATCATAATAAGTCCACCTTGCAAATTCCTGACGGTCTTCCTTTTTTGCAGGATTCAGACCTTTTTCCCGCATAAGTTTCTGGCAGGATGGACAGCAGCATTCATTCATAAAAGCTGCATCATACCATACTCCATCTCCCGGAATCGTTTCCAGAACTTCTCCGAACTGCTTTTTCAGGAAATCACGATACGGTGTATTTACACAAAGGTTTTTATAAAAACCAGCCTCAAAATACCCCTTTCCCTTATAGTCCTGAAGTGCTCCGTTTTCATCAATACAGATCCATTCCGGATGCATATCTGCGATTCTCTTGTTCCAGCGAATGGTTGTATAAAGGTTTACCTGTATTCCACGTTTTCTGCAGGCTTCAGCCTGTTCTCTCAACAAATCTCTGTGTGCCAGATGAGGATGGACCATTTCCGGAAACATTTTGGAATCATAATATAAATTTCCGTGATGTCCACAAGAAAACAAAGTAATAGAATTCACGTGCGCATCCGCAAGAGTCTGGGCAAACTCTTCCGCATCAAATTCTGAGCAGACCCCCTCAATGGCTTCACTGGTGTGAAAATCCAGATGAATTTGTCGAAATGGAATTTCCTTTTCAGCCATTTCCTTTTACCTCCTGTCTTTTGATGAGACAAGATTACCATTTTTGTGCTATTACGTGAATGTAGATTCTTTGGACGTCTGGGAAATATTTTGGATAATTACATTTTTCTCTCTTCCTGGTACTTAGACGGAGAAATACCATAATACTTTTTAAAATTCTTGCTAAAATAATAAACGTCACTGTATCCTATTGACTCTGCAATTTCTATAAGTGTTTTATCCGGATACTCTGTAAGATATTTCTTTGCCTGTTCCAGACGTGTCTGAGTCAAATACTTACTTAATGAACATCCTTTTTCTTTTTTAAATATATTACTTAGATAACTCGCATTCACCCCAATTGTATCTGCTACCAGATTCAAGCTCATATCAATCCTACTATAATTACTATCAATAAAATCTACTGCATCATTTACTTTTTTCTTTGTTGCAGGAAGTTTATTTTCTGCTGCACATATGCGGCATTTTTCCAATATACACATTAATACACTTCTAATTTCTTCAATTCCACCATTATTCTGCAATCCTGTTAATTGTCTCTGTTCTTTTTCCACAACTAAAGAAAAATCAACTCCCAGTTCAGACATATACAGACAAATATGGATCAGAATATCCGTAGATATATATACTGCTGTGTCAGAAAGGACATTCTGTTCTTCCATTTGAATAAACATTTCACCTATCTCTTTTGTAAGCATTTCATATTCATTTTTTCTGATATAATACAAAAATACTTCCGAATCATATAACGATGATCGTATAAATTGAAACATATCTACTGGCTCGTAAATCAGAATTTTCTGTTCTGTTTTTCCTTTTCTGGCTGCAGAATATGCCTCCTGATAGGCCGCTTTCAATTCTCTGATGTCTGAAAATACCCTGCTGATTCCTCCATTCCAGTTCCTTTTACTATTCATAATTTCCTGCATATAAGTACAGAGAAGCTGAATCTGATATTCCATATTCTCTTCTCCAAATAGAATAAAAGCATATCCTTGGTTCATAGAAATCATTTCATATACCGGAAAATAATCCTGGATTATTTCTTCCATTTCTTCTGCCATTTTGTTATTCTGTTGTTTATTTTCAGGTCTAATCAAGACCACTGATAATGGTTTATCAAACGGAATCTTCATTTCCTCCCATTTACTCTGCTGATTTTCAGAAGGTACCATACCTGAAAGCTGTTCTAAAAGAAACTGATCCTTTTGCATTTTCTTTACAGAAGATTTCTGTCTATAAATATGTTCCAGTTTTTCTTTACACTTCTGAAGCTCTTTTGTTAATTCTTCAGGGTCCAACGGTTTCAGCACAAAACTGACTGCTCCAAAAGAAAGTGCCTCCCTTGCATATTCAAATTCACCATAAGCGGTCAATATAATTACTTGTATTTCTGGAAAAATAACCTTTACTTTTTTAGATACTTCAATTCCATTCATATATGGAATATTAATATCCATAATTAAAATATCCGGCTTTTCTTCCAAAATTTTCTTTAATGCTTCTTCTCCGTCTTCTGCTTCTCCGCATATTTCCATACCCAGACTATTCCAGTCAACTGTTTTTTTCACTAACGCTCTCTGCAAAAATTCATCATCTACAAGGAATACCCGCATTTTCTATCCTCTTCTCTCTTAAAATCTACAGGAATGCACACTGTTGCCTTCGTTCCCTGACTCAGTTTACTTTCTACTGTAAGACCATATTCTTTTCCAAAATAAATCTGCAATCTTTGTTGAATATTAAATAATCCAAATGCTGAGCCTTTTTCTCTGTAATCTTTACTAAACAGTTCTTCTAATTTTTCTTCTGGAATTCCAAGCCCATTATCTGACACCTGAATAAAAACCTTATTCTTCTCTTTCCATCCTTTGATTCGGATAATTCCTTTTCCCCTCATTTCCTTTATACCATGATATATAGAATTTTCTATCAATGGCTGAAGTGTCAGTTTTACAATCCACTCCTGCAAAATTTCATTTTCTATATCAATCTCATATTCTATTTTATTTCCATATCTGACTTTCTGTATTTTTATATAATTCTCTATATTTGTTATTTCCTGTTCCAGCGGTATTAATGTTTTTCCATCGCTAAGTGAAGTTCTATAAAATGTACCAATCGCCTGAATCATGATAAATGCTTCATCCGGACAATTCATTTTGATAAGCGAACTTACACTATTCAATGTATTATATAAGAAATGTGGATTAATCTGTGCCTGAAGTGCTGCAAGCTCAGATTTTCTTTTTGCCCGTTGCTCTCTATATACCTGATCAACCAGCTGCCTGATTTGTTCAGACATCTTATTAAACTCTTCCGATAATATTCCAATTTCATCCTCATACAATACAGGAACACGTACAGAAAGATCTCCTTTTCCAAATTTTTTCATGGTATCTGTCAAATATATCAAAGGCTTTGTTACACTGTGAGAAACCCTCAGGCTGAAAAATGTGCTGATTAAAGCAGCAATAATTCCTACTACATAAATAATCTGTGTCATCGCTTTCCCGGCTTTTGTAAGTTCATTCACTGGTGTCAGACCAATCATAAGCCAATCCAGTGTAGGGATTACTGACGCTGTCACAAGATATCTTTTACCGTCAATCCTGAATACTTTTCCTCCTTTTTTATTATCTTCAGCCCATTGAAAATACTCTTCTTCCGAAATATTTCCTGATACATCCTGATCATTTTCTATTTTTTTGTTTCCATCTGTATCAGCAATCAGATAACTGCCTGTCTCCCCATATCTGATATGTGCAAAATTATTTATCAGAAGTGGCGACTGATATTCTATAAGAACATATCCTTTAATAAGTCCCGAATCGTAATCTCTATAATATCTGATATAACCAATTCCATTTTTCTCATAATCTCCCAGGGATACTTCATATAAATCCAACCATTTTACGTTATAATTCTCTTTTATTATGTTAAAAAACTGTTCGTATTTTGATGCCTCAGATCGAATACTGTTAGAATTTACCATATGTCCATATGAGTCAAAAACAGAAATACTGCTATACTGTTTATCTGGATACAATGCATCCAAATAATCCAGACGTTTCTCTACCTGCATTTTATATTTTAACTGATCTGCTGATTCCTCAGAATCCTGTAAAAACCAGTTTTGTATTGCTTCATCTGTTAATATTACCTTAGCTATCTTTCCCGAATTCTCTAATATACTCTGACTGTTATCAGACACTATCTCAAACTTTTCCTTATAGCTTTCGCTGGTGATATTTAATACTGATTTTTCGTATAAAAACTGAATCAATACAGTTAATACAAGGATTGTGAGAAAAAAGAAGCCAATACTTGTAAGAGAAAATTTTTTCGCCAAAGACAGCTCATGATATTTTTTACGCATTCGCACCACCCCCACTTATTAATCCAACATTACCAAAAAAGCCGATACACTGTTTCCGTCAATGTATCGACCCTTAATGATTATTTCCTTTTTATTTACAGATACTGACTAAATTCCACCTTCTCCTTATTCGGTCCTTCAATTGTAAAGAACTTCACTCCATTTTCCCAGAATGGCAGGAAATGAATGGTATCTTGTGTAGAATTTAAACCAGCTTCATTGATATACTGGAAAATCTCTTCAATATCTTTTACGTCAAGTGCAACATGATCGATCGCGCCATGCTCCATTTTCGCTGCATGGTTCTCATAAGTCTCCACTACCAGAGTTCCCAGTTTCAGGAAAACAACCTTCTCGTTTGCTTCCTCATTTACCGTCTCAAATGCTGTTTCAAAACCTAATTTGTGATAAAATTCTACTGTTTTACCAATGTCATTTGTCGGAATTCCAATGTGCTGTACCCCTGTTGAGTAGTTCTTTAAATCCATAGTTTTTGCCCCTTTCTGCTGATCCTTGTGACTTTTTGTCGCTCGTTATGTCAGACTGCTTTTCATAATCCGTTACTGAGAACGCAATAACCAGTAACCATAATCAGACTTCTCAGTCACTGAATATCTCATTTTTTTACAATATACGCAGAAAATTATTCGGTTGTCAAGTGAATTTGTAACTTCTATTTATACTTTATTTTATCCTCATCCATGAATAAACGTTCCTATCCCTTTGTCAAAAAGACTCTAAAGCTATTATTTCACGATTATATTTTGTGCAAAATTCCCATGACATAGAATCCCAATAACTGATAGAATAAATACGACAAAAAATGTCGCTTATCCATTGTCAGACGGGTAGGCGGCATTTTTGCGTTTATATGGAGTTTTTTATTATTTTATAAGGAGGGCTTAACTATGCCAAAAACAAAATTTCAGGAATTTATTTTCACCCTTATCACATCCGGCTGTATAATCTTTATCATGGGCGTTTATAACGTCGCTATCCACACCGGTGGACTTCAGGCGGCTACATTCAGTCACGCACTGCATTCTTTTCCGCTGGAATGGTTCATCGGATTCCTCTGCGCATTCTTCATCGCCAGCAAAACATCCAAATATTTCGCGTTCCGCGTAGCCAAACCAACTGACCGCCCGATCTTCATCATCCTCTGCATCCAGACCTTCACCGTCTGCACAATGGTACCGCTGATGAGCCTGCTTGGAACCATCGAATCTTCAGGAATCACTTCAAATCTCATCTTCATCTGGCTCCAGACCATCTGCCTGAACTTCATCATAGCCTACCCACTGCAGATCCTGGTTGTCGGACCATTCTGCAGATTCGTATTCCGTCACCTGTTCGTATCAGCAAGTCAGGAAAATGAAGGTAAAATAGAACATGAAATGGAACAGCAAGGATTTGCGGAATAAGTCCATATAATAATAGGTAATTGCGAAACTCGCGGTGCTCGTTCGTAACCTTGAACCAAAACAAGGAAGAATTCGCGAAGAGCACGACTTGTGGAATGAAAAATGGATAATCGCACATGTTAGGCGCACTTTAATAAGCTATGGACTTTATGAAAGTGGTAAGTCCTAAGCTATGAGTGGTTTTATGCTTCGAATATATTCGTGGTGATTGATCTTATCTGCGAGAACAACAGTAATAAGTTGTGTGATCCCGGCAAGAATCAGATCAGCATGCAGAGTCCTCTCATTTTGGGTTCGGCGTCCTGCAAGACAGAGATTGTCTTTGATGTGGTTGATATCTCTTTCGACAACAGTCCTGATTTTATAGGTATCATCCCATTTTTCGGTGCCGCGGATCGTTCCGGGATAAGCACGAAGATCCTTTTCCGGGTAGATGTAGACCATCCGCCCACATTTAGAAGAAGTACAAGGGTTGTCACAGAAACAATGACGATGGGATTTTTGAGTTGATTTATCATAAATCCATTTCATTCTTGGACAGACAAATTTATATCTTGTTACTCCACTGTGAAGTTTGGAAGTGCCTTCGTACTTCATTTGTAAAGAAGGATCATGGGGACAACACGGAATACCATCTTCATTGATGGAATAATCCAGATTTTCAAGTCCGGATCTTGCATTCAGCGGAATATAAGCTTTCGAGAAATGTTTGTCATTACCAAAAGTGTCACCGGTAAGAAGGCTCTTATAGAGTTGTGCGGTATCGAAAGCAGCATCACCCAGGAAGGTTTTTGGATTAATCAAAGGATGCTTGGAAAAGAAGTCCTTAAGTGTGGGGATTAAAAGCTTTGAATCATGAACACATTTATCTTCGTCAGGGGAATCGGATTTCTTTTCGACAACGATATCAGGATGTGAAGCCATAAAGTTTTTGTTATAAAAAGATATGTGGCGGATGATGCCCAATCCGTTAGTGACAATGCCGAACTTGAAGACATAGCAAAAATGCCCATTGATATAGAGCTGCTTAATCTCAGGATTAGCAGAAGCATGAGAAGGCATGGAACCATAGGCAGCTTTATAAGGATCATAGGATTTATCAAAGCCCTGAGCTTTCGCGTATGCCTTAAGCTGTTTGATGATCCTGTTAGCATACTTGGGATTATTTTCGGTAACAAATGCTTCTATGCCGGAAGAATCAAAGATGGTCATATCCGCTTTTGCAGAGTCAATCGCCTGACAGATAGGCTCGGTAACATCAACAAGGTTATCGAAAACAAGCTGGAGGTCATCTAAAAAATCCTGTTTGAATCGGGTGATTTTGGAAGCGTCTGGGACTTTAGTAAAACCACAGAATTCCCGAAGTGATTTTGAGTAAGCGAGAAAAGTCAGGAGAAGCTGATCCGTAGGGATAGAGAAAATACGTTGAATAATCAAAGCCCACAGAAAAGCTTGCAAAGGGTATTTACGGGTTCTGCCCGTCGATGCATAGAAATGATTTCTAAAAGAAATCGGAATTAACTCATCAATATCGATATGGGTTTCTAATAGAGAAAGAAAAGCAGGTTTGTCATTTTCAAATTTTTCATGGCAATCTGAAAAAATATCTGCCAAAGAAAGCTGTTTATATGGTATCATAAGTATCAGAATAACTCCTTTCTTGGATGTAGGTTTATAGTTTTTAGTCAACTCTATTATACCATATCCGGTGAGGAGTTATTTGTTTATAGGTAACAAAAAATGCCGTATTTATGCGGCTTGTGGCGTTTCGCAAACGCCTAATTTTATAAAGTATATGGGAGGAGGGATAACTATAAAAACAAAGGTTTATCTACAATCCAATCAAAATGAATGTGGGCTTTGTGCCGTTGCTACTTTGGCGTCTGCGTATGGATTTATTCAACCGATAGAATTTTATAGAAAAAAATTTTATGTAGGAAGAGACGGATTGTCCATTGCAAATTTGAATAATATTTTGAAAAGTATTCGCTTTGAACCTAAAATTGAGAATATAAAAGAATTGTGTATAGAAGATTTAAAAAAAAGAGTGCCATGTATTCTTCTTCTTAAGCACCATTATATAGTAATTGAAAAAATACGACGAGAAGTTTGCTACATTATAGATCCTGCAATGGGGAGAGAAAAAATAAATTTTAGTGAACTTAAACATAAATTTAATCGATATATCATTACGGTAAAAAAAGATATTGGATTTAAACAATATAAAGCTAGAGAATGTGATTTCCGTCATGTAAAAAAGGTGTTTCGGGAACTTACTGTTGCTCTATCTGGAGTGGCTTTAATCTCAATAATTAGCAATATAATTACAGTTTTTATACCTGTCGTATTGCAGAATATAGTCAATGCTTTGATATATAAATCAGAAAAAATTCAAACAGATTGGCAATTATACATTTGTTTGCTTATTGCAATTATTATTTATATAGCTATCATTGAGATACAAAATCATTCGTTAGTTTTTTTGCAATGCGCAATAATGAGTAAACTATCTTACAGAGTGACACATCATCTTTTAAAAATAAGATACGCTTTTTTTGACAGTAAAAATTCAGCTGATATTTTGTTTCGTTTAAACTTACTCAAGAATGTAGAACAGACGTTAGCCACGATAGTAATTACATTGATTATGGGAGGAAGCACAGTATTTGTTATATATACATATTTTTGTCTCTTTGATGTTAGGATCGCTATTTTGTTAGGGATCACAAGTATTGTGATTGGGCTGTATGTTTACTTTATTAATAAGAAATTATATGAGGTTAGCGAAAAGTATATTTTAAAAAGTAGAAAATTTGAAGAGACACAGACCGAGATTGTGCTAAATATTTTTCAGATTAAATCAATGGGAATGGAGCGATATTTTTCAGGAAAAATAGATGCCGATTTTAAAGGATATCAACAAACATATAAAAGAAATCAAAATGTTGTTCTGCGATTTAATATGAATATTAATATGCTAGAAATCTTTTTTCCGATAGTTTTGATTATAATATATGTTTACTTATGGGATATCGGTTTGCAACCGTTAGGAAATATGGTTGTAATATATATATTAATCAGTTTTTTTGTAAAGCATGAGGCAATTACAATTAATTCTATTATTAACCTAGTAAGATTAAAACCAAGTCTCAGCTATATTAATGATATATTAGATGAGCCAGAAATGAAGCTTGAGGGAGGGAATACCTTAAAAGAGTTTGAAAAACTTGAAGTAAAGAATGTTAATTTTAAGTATAACGACAACCAAAAATTAGTATTGAAAGATATCAACTTAGATGTTTATAAGGGACAAAAAGTATCAATTGTTGGAATTTCTGGAGTAGGAAAAACCACATTAATCAAGCTGTTATGCAGACTGTATGAGCCAACATGTGGACAAGTAAAAATAAATGGAAAATATATATCAAAAATTGACCCTAAAGTATATTTCAATATTTTTAGTATTGTAAATCAACAAGCAGTAATTTTCAATGCAACTATAAAGGAAAATATTCTGTTAGGACTACAAAATATTTCAGACGATATGATACTTGAGGTTTTGAAAATTGTAAATTTTTATGATGATATTCTCAATATGCCTATGGGATTAGATACAGTTATATCTAATCAGAATAATAATTTGTCTGGTGGTCAAATACAAAAAATTGCGATTGCTAGATGTCTTATACGAAATCCTCAAATTTTAATATTAGATGAAGCAACTAGTTCTATGGATATTCAAAATGAAATGCAAATTCATAATAATCTAAGAAGGTTAGGGATAACATTATTAGTTATTTCTCATCGTCTATCGACAATAATTGATTCCGATATTATTTATTACATCGAGAGTGGAATGATTCAGGAATGCGGTGATCATGAGACTTTAATGATGTCTAAACAAGGGTATTATTCGTTATATTCTAGAAATAATAATTAATTTTTGCAATTAATATTGGCAGTATTAACACATTTTAGTACAGAGTTTTTTATAACTGAGGGGAAGTCCCCAGATTATAGTACACAAAATTAAAAGAATGAGGAGGAACCATTATGTTAAAAAAAGATGAATTAAAAGGGGTTTTTGAAGTACCAGAGGCAAAAAAAATCAGAACTGATGAACTGGAAGAAACACAAATAGCTGGTGGATCTATGGGTGAAGCAGTTGCTAGTGGGGTTGCTAGTGGAGTTTCTTGTGGAATTGTGACAGTTATGATTCCGGGTCCAGGAATTCCAGGATAAAAATTTGTTAGTAATAAACTAAAGTTTTTGTGTTGTACTGCCTTTATTAATAAATTTTAGTAATTGAGGTGATAGGTAATGGTAATTGTAGCAATTGAATGTGCAAGTTGGTATCAAAGAGAAGATGGACTTATACAGGTAATTACTATACGAGGAAAAACAGTTATTTTAAATAGATCTTATTCGAAAGTCTGGTTAGCAATAGATGACGAAATATATAGAGAAAATTTGATTGAAAAAATGAAAGATCTTATACCAAAGGAAACATTAATTCAGATACTTAACAATTTAGAAGAACAAGAATTAGTAAGTATAACTGATGAATCTGATGAATTTAATACTTTATTTGCATAAGATGGAGGAAAAATGAATAAGATAGATGTATTGTTATTAAATCTTCCGACTGGAACATGGTATAAAAAGAAATTGGCAGAAGGCAATTCTATGCCACCATTAGGCATTATGTACATAGGTACTTATTTAAAGAAAAATAATTATACTGTTAAAATAATCGATTTAGCAGTTGAAAATTTAGACGAGAATCAATTTTTTCAAGCTATTGAGGAATGTAATCCTTCGATTATTGGAATGAGTACATATAATGAAGCTTGGAATGTACAAAAAATATTATGTAGAAGGATAAAACAAAAATATCCCAATATTATAATTGCTGCTGGAGGTGCTTTTGCAACCTTTTGCTACGAGCAAGTTTTGAATGAAAGTATGACAGATTTTGTTTTGAGAGGAGAAGGCGAATATGTATTTTGTCAGTTATGTGATTGCCTACTTCGCGGTAAGTTGAAGAAAGAAAACATAAAAGGTTTATGTTATAAGAATAAGGAAGGAAGTGTTATTGCAAATGCAAATGTTGAGAGAATAAAAAATCTTGATCAGCTGCCATTCCCAGATCGGTCACTGATTAAAAAGGAGAAATATGTTTTACCATATACTATTTCAACATCTAGGGGATGTCCAGGGCAATGCATATTCTGCTCTTCTAAGTCATTTTGGGGAAAGAGTGTTATTATGCGATCTGCAGAGAATGTTTATAAAGAAGTAATGGATATATATGAAAAATATGGTGCAAATATTTTTTACATTACAGATGATACCTTTACTGCCTCAAAAAAGAGATGTTTGGAATTTTGTGAAATGTTAAGACAATCAGGTATTTCTTTTGTATGGGGATGTGAATCGAGAGCAGATGTAATAAATGAAGAATTCATTAGAATCCTTTATGAATCAGGATGTCACAAGATTCAATTTGGTATGGAAAGTGCAGATAACGAGATTCTTCAAAGAATAAAAAAGCATGTAACTATAGAGCAAATAGAAAATGCGGTTATGTGTGCAGCAAAGTATAATATGCATATACAAGTTTCGTATATAGTAGGACATGCTTTTGACACAGAAGAAACTGTAAAGAAAACGATTTCTTTTGCAAAGCATTTAAGCGATGATTACGGTGCTCGTGTCGTTTGTAGCGTTAATACGCCATTTCCAGGGACAGAGCAGTATGAAAAAAGGAAAGAGTTAGGAATTGAAATTAAAACAGATGAATGGGAAAAATATCTCTTAAATTCACCTATTATAAATACAAAACATCTTTCAATCAATCAACTGAGGTATTATCTAGGAGAGGGACAAAAGTTAGTACAGTAAAAGGAGTGAGAAAATGATTAATAAGAACAAAATTTACATTTTTGATAGTACTCGTTTTTGCACAAAAAAAATAAAAGAAAGAACATTGCTTTATAATAATGAAGATTGTGAAGTAATATGTGCAAATGAGACAGGTAGAACTATTTTGGATAAACTGGATGGTAAGAAAACTATAAATGAAATTATTGTAGAAATCTCTGTCGAATACGATTTACCTGAAACAGTAGTTGAAGAATATATTAACGATTTTATAGAGCATTTGGCAATGAATAAGATTGTATTAGATAAGCAAGACGATACTAAAGAATTAAAAAAAAATACTCGTGGAATTAATCGTCTCTATATTGAAATGGCTTCTGCTACTTCAGAAAGAAGTATGCAAGAGTTTCAAGAGATACTTGGCCAAATTTCTTTTTATTCCAAAGAGAAAGAAATCAAACTGTTTTTAAACTGTGAAAAGCTTGATAGCCAAAGGATATTTGATATCCTTTCCATTGCGATGAAATATGATTGTTTTTTTGTATATAGCACAATAAAACCATGTAATTTTCCAAGAGAATTGATTCAATTAAGTGCTGGTAATAAAAAAATTAAATATATTATTCCTTTATATCATAGCGATGAATTTCAAAATGATAAACAGGTATTTCCGGGATATTATAAAAAATTTCATGAGTGTATTAAAGAATATTTGGCAAATTCCATTACTTGTTATCTCGGTTTAACAATCACAAGTGAAAATGAAAAAGTCTTGAATGATATGCAGCAACAAGCATTTGATCTTGGAATGGCAGGAATTATTTTAAATGATTATAATATAGATAATGCGGATTGTTTGTTAGAACTTTATCAAAATAATACTTTTTTAAATTCATGGAAAAATAATCGAATTAAAAAGCGAAGCAATTATTTTCCTATTATGATGTATAAAGGATTTTGCCAGAATGGTAGTAAAAAACTTCAGAAGAAAAGACATTGCGGAATTGGTTGCGAGGAGTTGTATGTTAATATAAATAATAAGGTTTTTCCATGTCATAAGTTGAATGGTACATCATATTATTATAATAGCATTAATGAATATTTAGATAATAGAGAAAAAGACTATTCGGATCAGATTATTTCTGAAGAATGTAAAAAATGCTTTGCGTGGAGTATTTGTTTAGGCGGATGCAAAGCTATAAATATTATGGAGGGATTACCTATAAATGCGGTTGCTAGAGACTGTAAAATTAAGAAAAAGATTATTCAAAAAAAAATATTTGGTGAATAAATAAGGACAAGTACATATGAAAATAAAAAGAAATTCGGATGTTTTGTTGATTAATGTGCCTCTTGACAGAACTATAAAGTATAGGGAACAACTGGCGACTTTAAGTTCGATGCCACCATTAGGGCAATTGTATATTGCGACATATCTGGAGAAATATGGATATAGGGTGAGTTTTATAGATTTAGCTGTAGAGCTATTTGAAATGCAGGAGTTTTTTGACGCATTATCAGAATGTGCACCTAAAATTGTAGGCATAGCAACTTATGTTGAATCTTGGAAGATACAGAATACCCTTATAAAAAAAATAAAAGAAAAAAATCCTAATGTAATTATTGTAGGAGGAGGACATTGTGCAACCTTTGAATATAATAAGATGATGGAGATGGGATTTGACTATCTTATCAGAGGAGAAGGGGAAGAAGCATTTCTAGATATTTGTGATTATAAAATTAAAAATCAAAAAGTAGATTTGGACAATATTTCAGGCTTAGTGTATAAAAAGAATAGTTTAATTAAATGTAATAAAATTAAGCGGATAAACAATTTGGATGTTTTGCCGTATCCAAATAGAGGTTTTTTAAATTTAAAGAAATATAGTTATCCGTTTACCATTTCAACGGCTAGAGGATGTCCTGGAAGGTGCATTTTTTGTTCTTCTCATGCTTTCTGGGGAAATAAGATTATAATGCGAAGTGCCAAAGATATATATGCTGAGGTGGTTGAGTTATATAAGCGGTATTCTATGACGGAATTTTTTATTATTGATGATACTTTTACATTGAGACCCGAAAGAACAAAAGAATTTTGTGATCTTATCTGCAGTTTTCAGGAAGATACAAACATTAACTTTTCATGGGGGTGCGAATCAAGAGCAGATGTTGTGAAAGAAGAACTGCTGGTAAAAATGAAAACAGCTGGTTGTAGAATGATACAGTTTGGAATGGAAAGTGGTAATGATGAAATATTAAAAACAATAAACAAGCATATTACATTTCAACAAGTATATAATGCAGTGAAAATAGCAAGTAAATATCATATAAATACTAATGTATCCATTATGCTTGGACATCACAAAGATACATGTGATACAATTGAGGAGACATTGAAGAAAGCAAAACTCCTGCAAGATAAATTTGGATCGAATATTTTGTTTGCGATTAATACTCCCTATCCGGGTACTGAATTACGTAAGAATCTTGAGGAGTACGAAGCGGAATTAATTGTTCCAGACAATTCAAAATTGCGAGTGGATCGTCCCGGTATGAAGATTAAGCATGTTGAGGTAAATAAAATCAGACAATATTATGATATCGCAGAAAGAATGTTTAAAAAGAATAATTGATAAATTCAGGAGGTGATAAAATGGATAATGCATTAGTAGTAAAACAATTATCAAAGGTATATCCAAATTTTGAATTAAAAAATATCTCTTTTGAAATTCCAAAAGGTAAGATCATGGGATTAGTAGGAGAAAACGGAGCAGGAAAAAGCACTACAATTAATGGTATACTTGATTTGATAAAGCCGGATTATGGAGAAGTAAGATTTTGGGGACAACAATTAACTAATAATCATAAACTAAAAGAAGACATAGGTGTTGTGTTTGACGAAGTAAATTTCTATGAGACATTAACTCCCAAAAAGGTAGGAAACATTGCAAAGAATGCATATACAAAATGGGATATGGAGTTATATCGTAAGTATATAAAGCGTTTTGATATACCAGAAGATAAAGAGATAAAAACATTGTCCAAAGGAACAAAAATGAAATTGTGTATTGCAGTGGCAATGTCTCATAATCCCAAATTACTTATTTTGGACGAAGCAACAAGTGGGCTTGATCCGATTGTGCGTAACGATGTGTTAGAAGTATTTTTAGAATTTGTACGTGATACTGAAAATTCTATTTTAATATCATCACATATTACAACAGATTTGGAGAAAGTGGCAGATTATATAACGTTTATTCACAATGGAAAACTTCTTTTCTGCAACTCCAAGAGTGAGCTATTAAATAAATATGGTATTATTCAGTGTAGACAGAATGAATTTGATTTAATTGATAAAAATGACATTCTAGCTTACAGAAAGGAAAACTCTCAATGGCAGATACTGGTAGCGAATAAGAAAATAGCAGAAAATAAGTATAACTTAAATATTGAAAATACTACACTTGAAGATATTCTTTTATTGTTTGTGAAAGGAGAGCGGGGATAATGAAAAGTCTTATTTTAAAAGATCTTTATAATATCGGGCATAATTTGAAATCCATGCTATTTATTTTAATAGTTTTTGCGTTTGCGGTTATTCCTTTTTCTGGCATAAGTAGTTATATTTTTATTTGCGCAATTTTGTGTAGTATGATGATTGTAACTACTTTTACATTTGATGACAGTTCACATTGGCTAAGATATGCTCTAATATTACCTATTACAAAAAAAGATATTGTATTAGCAAAATTTGTAACATTATTTATTTTTTCAAGCCTCGGTTCTCTGTTTGGACTGATTTTAGGATTAGTAGGTGGAATTATCATAAATGATGTGGGATTTAATTCATATGATATATTAGAGTTGCTGTTTATTGCTTTAGTTGCACTAGTTATAGCTATGATTTTTGGTGGGATGTCGGTCCCACTCGTATTGAAATTTGGAGCCGAAAAAGGCCGATTGCTTCTCATGGTATCCTTTTTATTTCCGGCGGGCCTTTTTTGGGGAATATATCAATTACTAATGTTACTTGGTGTCAAATTAACTCAAGATGTACTTTTTGTATTTCTTTGCTGCTCTCCCATTATTGCATTAATATGGGATTATATAATGTATAAAATAAGTATTAGTGTTTTTGATAAAAGAAAAAATTGATAATAAAATATTAAGAAATGAATTCAAATAGATGATTCAGAAAAGTAATTTGTGGAAAATGCAAAGAGAGATTGATTAAGATGAGGTACATGCATGGCATATGAAGCATACTTAGATAAAGAAAAAAAATTTATTTTAAAAGCCAAAGATGCAGCAATTAATCATATTAGCCAGACATTTTATTGTAAAACTTTAGGGTGTAAGGCGTGTATGACATTAGTAGATGCGTCACATCCAGAAAGTGCATATTTTCGAAGACTACCCAATAGCCCTGAACATGCTAGTATATTTTGCAGTGCAGACGGTAATTTTAATCCAACAGAATATGAAGAAAAGAAATTTGATTTTGAATATCTAGCAGAAAAAATAATGAAGGAACATGATAGAAAAAAAAGTTATCGCTTAAAAAATATTGTGATAAATGGTGGTGTCGGAAAGAAAAGTATATCGACAGTTAAACAAATGTATTTGATGTGTAGAAAGTATGCGGTATATAATGGCATTAGAACAAATCAAATTTTGGCAGATGAAAGAAACTTTACAGAAAATAGAAATGGTATATTAGGGAAAAAAATAGTTCAATGCACGTATTATCATAAGATTAAAAATGAATTTTCATGTATTATGAACTATCCATCTTTCCCATATCCATCTGGAAAGTATATTCGAATTGACTTTGAAGAGAGTAAATTGTTCTGGGAATTTTATAATAAAGTGAAAACATCAAATCATAAAGAACTAATTTTGGTTTTAGGAGATTGGAAAACCAGGAAAGTAGGAGATGATTACATAGCAGAATGTGTGATATATAGAAATAGGCAATATAGTTTTTTAAAATCTTAGAAAAACGTTGCTTGTTTATTTTAATGATGACTCTCTTCAATATATTAAACATTGTGCAAATTTTAAAATTTATAAACGAAATTCTTTTATGATGATATGACAACAGAGTTTATACTGCTTTATTTTAAAAGATTCGTTATATTACAAGTTTTGGAAGAGAGACAGAAAAAAGAATAGAGTATTAAAATTATCATTAAATAGATTAAAGGTAGGATTATAAACCAAGATGGAAATACTGTATAGTTAAATTTGTACCCTAATAGTAAGACATAGAAAAGAGTATGTGTTGAATCGTTAGGGTACTTTTGTTATTTAAGAAAAAAGTAGCGAAAGCACATATGTGCGAGGAAAAGAGTAATCATCACTCACAGAAACAGAGATTTTACAAAGAAAGAAATAAAAATATTGTCTTTTAATCCTAATGGTAGAAATGCTTTTGTGGTAGTGTAAAATAGTTTGTGTTGTTGGTAAAAAATAACTCCTGAATATTACGGTGCGGCAGAGCCGCCAGTCCGGTGTGGCGAGAGCCACCTGTCCGGACTAACGGAGCCACCTCAGTTTGTTTATTAAGTTACTTTGCCATTGCTGGATCCAGTCCATATACTTCTCTCATAGAGAGGTCTTTAGCTGGGTCAACACTTTCAATATCGATTTTATAGGAATCATACGAAATACGATCCATGATGGCATCGGCAAGAGTACTTTCACCATCACAGATTTGCTGGTACCATTCACTTTCACGGAACTGAGAACAAAAGATTGTTGAAGATTTTTTACGTCTTTTATGTATCAGTTCAAAAAGATTCCTGGCTTCAGCTTCGGTCAGTTTAAGAAGCAGCCACTCATCAAGGATCAGTACTATTGGCTTGGTATATTTCTTCAGGACATTCGAGAAAGTTCCATTGTCCCTGGCAGCCTGTAAGTCCAATAATAGATCAGGAAGTCGTACATACCGTACTGAGTAATAGTGCTTGCATGCTTCCATGCCAAAGGCACAGGCCATATAAGTTTTACCACTTCCGGTTGCTCCAGTAATAAAGATGTTCCGGTATTCTGTAATGTATTCACAGGTTGCCAGACGGTTGATCAGTGCTTTGTTCAGCTTTCGTCCAGAATGGTAATCGATGGCTGCGATGCTGGCATCTGGCTGTTCAAACTCAGCTTGGCGGATCAGCCTTTTCAGACGATTGTTTTTACGGTTGCTATACTCGACATCAACAAGCATACCGAAGCGATCTTCGAATGGAACTTCTTTCATTGCAGGATCATCCATCTGGATGCGGAATGCATCTGCCATAGCAGTCAGACGCATTTCAATAAGTTTATCGATTGTACTTTGATTTGTCATGATTGTTTACCTCCATAGTATCTGGCTCCTCTGGTTATGCCGTGTGGTTTTTCTACTTGAGATGATTCTGATTCGGTATCAGGTGCATCCTTTGTTGCAACCAATAGATTTTTGATACTTTTATAGCTGGGTTTACCGGAATATGAGAGCGCCTTAGCGCAGACCTGTTCCAGCTTTTCTGACGAATATTTTTCTGCCAGTTTCAGTAATCCCATGCAGCTTCTGTAGGATTGCTGTTCAATCCTGCCGGAGGTAAGTATTGCATCGACAACCTTACTTGTGTTAATTCCAATCGAATCAGCCCACTTACGGAACCGGTCACCGTTCCATTCCAGATATTTCTGGTGTTCCTGCGGCATATGTTCTGTCACTGTAGAATACTGACCGCTTCGTCCATAGAGTCGTCTGTGAGAGGCAATACGATTGTGATTATAAAATATTTCAACCGTTGTATCTGTTATACGCACATCAACCTTATTTTTGATATACTGATAAGGCGCGGAGTAGAACATTCTGTCTACTGCGATGTGATAGTTAAACTGGACGGTGGCTTGTTTCCACTCAGCCAGTTCAAAAGGTGTAGCAGGCAACGGAGCCAGTAATGGCATTTCTTCCCCAAGAAATAAACTGAGTCTGCTACATTCCTTTTTCTGGAATTTACGGGCGTTGTAGGCATCCAGTTTTTCACGGATTGAAGCATTCAATTCTGCAAGAGAGAAAAACTGTTCATTGCGAAGGGCTGCTGTTATCCATGTGGATATCTTTCCTACCGATCCCTCTACATTCGGTTTATCTTTGGGTTTCCGGACTCTGGCCGGAAGGATGGCAAGATTGTAATGTTCTGCCATCTCATGATAAGTTGTGTTTAAGGCAGTGTTGTACCAGTCACTCTTTTTATGATTCACTGCGGTTGTGCAGTTATCAGAAACGAGCATAGGTGTGACACCGCCAAAGAAATCAAACATCTGGACATGAGCTTTGATCCAGTTGTCGGTTTTCTCATTCATATATGCTTTTACAAAAGCATACTGACTGTAAGTTAATACACCTACAAATATCCATGCATCTGTTATTTCTCCGGTGTCCGGATCAATGATGTGAGCAGGGTCACCTGCCCAGTCAACCTCAATCTGTTCACCTGGTTTTCTAGGGATATGCATGGTAGCCCTGCGTTTTTCTTCATCCTTCTGGATGTAGTAGCAGAACTGAGAATACATTAGAGGCTCTTCGCTGCTCATGCGGCACTCCTCACAGTATTCTACCCAGAGAAGCTTTTTGTTTACGCCGTTCCGCAGAAGTTCTTTGCGAATGTAGTCAAAGTTTGGCATGCGTTTATTCGTTGCCGACTTATCCTTAGGAAACATCAGCTCCTCTAGTGCGCTGTCGGTCATGTCGAAATCCAGCGGCCATGAAAGCTTGATTTCCGCTGCCTTTTTTAAAACCTTAGCGACTGTGTTTCTGGATACACCGCAACTTTGTGCGATGTTCCTCTCACTGAATCCTAAGCTTTTCAAGCGTAGGATTTCACGATACTTGGTCATAACTTACGACCTCCTTTATCTGTATTCACACCAAAGGTGTGTATTTACAGTATAAAGGAAATATATGTAATAGAGCCCAATAAGGTGGCTCTGAATTACCGGAATATATGGCTCTCATTCTCCGGAATGGTGGCTCTCAAAGTCCGGACAGGTGGCTCAAAGAGCCCCGGAATAATCATTTAAGTAAAGACGAGGTGATGCTAATGAAGTGTATATATTGTAATTCTGAAGAGAACTTAACCTCATCGGATATTATTTCTTATGCGATCACGGGAGCAAAACTAACTAAAAGTTTTGTGTGTAAAACACATAACGCTTTTACAAACGATTCATACGAAAAAGAATTTGTCGCCGGTCTTGACTTTTTCAGGAGTGGATTAGGATTCTTGACACGTGATGGTAAACCTATACAATTTACAGCTGATCTAACTGTTGATGGAATAGAAATGCACGATGTGAGATTGAGTAATAAAGAAGCCTTATATAATCCAAAACAACTTGTAGCCGGAAAAACTGCTAATGGCGAGAAAATACTTATGGGTTCTAGCGATAAGTTGGGACAGATACCAGGAATGACACCAAAACCTGTTGATATTAGCAGAATTACTATGCATAAGACAATCTCGTCGGGAGATTTTGTCGGAAACTGTGCTTTGCATAGTGTTGCTAAAATCGCTTATGAATGGTATTGCTATATTAATGGAATCGAGCAGTACACAGAAGAAAACAAAGATATTGTTGACTATATTCTGGGAAATTGTAGCGATGAAAGAGTAGATATAGTTGTAGATGGGAATTATTATGTTAGTATAGATCAGATGTCGGAAGTGGGAACAAATTCTCTGTTTCAATATGATGATCGAGATGGCTATAGATACGTGGTTTTTGATTTATGGAAGACGATAGCCTATAGAGTTAAAATTTGCAAGTCTTCGGAAACCAGCACTAAATTGCCTTTCAATGGGGTTATATATTTGTATTTGTACCACTTTGACGGAAGAAAAACGTCCACAGCTTTTGGGATTTTTTCTTTAAATGGCGGAATATCTTTTAGTGTTTTAAAAGAATCAGATGTCAATGAGAATATATGGAAGTTTTTTGCGAGGAGATTAGAAAAGCTTCTAACCACAAAAGTGATGACTATTTATACTCTTAAACAAGAGTGTTTATCTTTGGAAGAACGATTAAAAAAGTATGATACTGGTAAAATCGATTTGGCAGGGTTGATAAAATATGAAGAAGACAGTGTATTATCTACCATGGAGATGTTAAAGATTCTCAACGAGAAGAAAGAACAATATGACTATACTATTGGATTTAACCAGAATGTGAAACAACTTTTGAGTCTGAGTGATGATACCTATATAGTAGGCGGCAATGATAAAAAACAGTTTGTACAGACACTTATGGAGTTAGACCAAGAAAAGCAATTATCATCATTATTGCATGAACAGTTAAATACGTTTGAAAGTATATACAAATCAATAGAAGAATCCAATTAAGTGCATTAAATAAATTAAATGAAAGTAGGAAAACACAAATGTTAGAAATTAACACCCCATTAAAAAACAAAACCATTCTGGTAACCGGTGCTGCCGGTTTCATCGGTTCAAACTTAGTGCTGGAGTTAATCCGCACACAGAGTCCATGTAGCATTATTGGTATCGACAATGTGAATGACTATTACGATGTGTCCATCAAAGAGTATCGTCTGCAGCAGATTGAATCCGCCGTGAAAGATTCTGACTCTACTTGGACCTTTATTAAAGGCTCCATCGCAGACCGCGCTTTGATCGATGATATCTTTGCTACTCACAAGCCGGCAGTAGTAGTAAACTTAGCAGCACAGGCGGGCGTTCGCTATTCCATCACGAATCCGGATGTCTATGTAGAATCAAACCTGATCGGTTTCTATAATATTCTCGAAGCCTGCCGCCATTCTTATGACAACGGTGAGACAGGAGTAGAACATCTTGTGTACGCTTCTTCTTCATCCGTGTATGGTTCCAACAAGAAGGTTCCGTATTCCACAGACGATAAGGTGGACAATCCGGTATCTCTGTATGCAGCTACAAAGAAATCCAATGAGCTGATGGCTCACGCATATTCCAAACTCTACAATATTCCTTCTACCGGACTTCGCTTCTTTACAGTATATGGTCCGGCAGGCAGACCAGATATGGCATACTTCGGATTTACAAACAAACTGCTTGCAGGAGACACGATTCAGATTTTCAATTATGGCAACTGCAAGCGAGATTTTACATATGTAGATGACATTGTCGAAGGTGTAAAGAGAGTCATGCAGTGCGCTCCGGAGAAGGTAAAAGGAGAGGACGGTCTTCCGATTCCACCGTACCGTGTGTATAACATCGGTAACAACAGCCCGGAGAATCTGCTGGATTTCGTGGACATTCTGCAGCAGGAGCTGATCCGTGCAGGTGTACTGCCGGAGGACTATGACTTTGAAGCTCACAAGAAGCTCGTTCCGATGCAGCCTGGAGATGTTCCGGTCACTTATGCAGACACATCTGCTTTAGAGCGTGATTTCGGTTTCAAGCCGAGCACCAGCCTTCGTGAAGGTCTGAGAAGATTTGCGGAGTGGTACAAGGAGTTTTATTTGTAATAGAACAAACAGAAAACCTCTGTCAGGGATTCACATTTCTGTGATTTTCCGACAGAGGTTATTTTTATGACTGAAAGTTAGCTAAAACTAATTATTCCTAGTCTCTCTGGAACAAGTCTCTCGTATATACTTTTTCTCTTACATCATCCAGACAGCTGTCATAGCGGTTTGCAATGATGCTCTGGCTGACCTTCTTAAACTCATCAAGATCATTGATTACCTTGCTTCCAAAGAATGTAGTTCCATTTTCTAATGTCGGCTCATAGATCACAACAGTTGCTCCTTTTGCCTTAATACGTTTCATAACGCCTTGAATAGAGGACTGACGGAAGTTATCGGAGTTAGATTTCATGGTCAGACGATATACACCGACAACAACTTCTTTTTCCTTTGCAGCATCCCATGAACTGTTTGCTTCATATGCACCGGCAATTTCCAGTACGCGATCCGCAATGAAATCCTTACGTGTTCTGTTACTCTCTACGATAGCACTCATCATGTTCTGAGGTACATCATTATAGTTAGCCAGAAGCTGCTTTGTATCTTTTGGCAGGCAGTAACCGCCATATCCGAAGGATGGGTTATTATAATGTGTTCCAATTCGTGGATCAAGGCAGACACCATTGATGATAGCCTGAGTGTTCAGTCCCTTCATCTCTGCGTAGGTATCCAGCTCGTTGAAGTAAGAAACACGAAGAGCAAGGTAAGTGTTTGCAAACAGTTTAACTGCCTCTGCCTCTGTGAATCCCATGAACAGAGTATCAATACCTTCTTTGATTGCTCCCTGCTGCAGAAGTTCTGCGAAAGTATGAGAAGCAGCAACAAGTCTTTCATCGGATTCATCTGTGGAAACGATGATACGGGATGGATACAGATTGTCATATAGAGCCTTGGATTCACGCAGGAATTCCGGGCTGAAGATGATGTTCTTTGTGTTGTACTTAGCACGAACGCTTTCAGTATATCCGACTGGGATCGTGGACTTGATGACCATGATAGCGTCCGGATTTACCTTTAATACCAGTTCGATGACAGCCTCTACAGCGGAAGTGTCAAAATAGTTCTTCTTACTGTCATAGTTGGTCGGAGCAGCGATAACAACATAATCAGCGTCTTTGTAAGCAGTTTCGCCGTCAAGAGTTGCGGTCAGATCCAGATCCTTTTCAGCGAGATACATCTCAATATAATCATCCTGAATCGGAGATTTCTTATTGTTGATGAGTTCGACTTTTTCCGGAACAATATCCACTGCAGTCACATGGTTGTGCTGTGCAAGAAGGGTGGCAATGGACAGACCAACGTAGCCGGTACCGGCAACAGCGATGTTCATTGGTTCATGCTGCTTTTTCTCCTCGGCAGTACCGTTTACAAACAGTTCAGTCAGTTCAAAGCCTAAGACTTCTCCAAGTACCTCTAACTGCGGGATAGAAGGCATGAAGTCTAAGGATTCCATGCGGCTGATAACAGCACGATTGATGCCGGTCGCATCTGAAAGTTGTTGTTGAGTCATTTTCTTTTCTTTTCTCTTTTCTCTTTTCTTTCCTTTACCTTTACCTTTCTTCTTCACTACGCACTGAATGCTATCACCACAAAGATGTCTATAGTTAACTATGTCTTTATAGATTGTGCTGTAAACGAAATTATCCATTAGAGAATCTTCCCAATCAATGACACCTTGAAGCTTTGCTAAAGTTCTAAAGACAGCATGCTCTGTGAAGAATACTTTGTACTTTTTGGTGGAGATTTTCTCTTTTTTGAGATTGTAGATAGGACAGAGTTTAATTACACTAAAATCGATCAAAGCTATGATAATCCGTTCTAACTGAATGGTTTGGATTTCTGGGCTAAAGCATCTTAATAATTCCCAGACCTCTAAATCTAAATCAGTAAAGGTGTTTTCCTTAGCTAAAGCTAGCCATACAATGCTAGTTAAAACTTTGTAAACAAAGATCTCACTTACATCTTCTCGTTTTGCTATGGTCTTACAAACTTTTAAGATCTGGTCGTAAATTTCATTGTAGTAATCGCCATCCTCATAGTATGTTTCTACTACCTCCGGATAACATCCTACATTCTGGTAAACCTCTAGGGCATCTGCGAACCAAATATCATTGTGTTTGCCATTTTTGTCATTTCTGCCATCTGCTTCTTGGACTCCTATGCCATCTACTGTTGTAATGTAGTCTTCTTCGGCTCCGTAGAGACCTAAGAACTCTTGGAAAGTAATACCAGTCATTTTGGCAATGTAGGTAAGTGGGGAACATACAATGTTAGAATACTTGGCTAAAGAGTCCTCAAGAGTGCAAATTAATCTAAAGTCAA
>SKEL01000304.1_pt1 | contig 55173 bp, 59 predicted proteins | sample 4826741 | NCBI WGS metagenome assembly SKEL01 (sample SAMN11008810, study PRJNA524170) | human gut metagenome | biome: Human fecal sample; material: Feces; isolation source: fecal sample from pouch patient p33 | host: Homo sapiens | place: Israel: Tel-Aviv | collected 2016-03-22
GTCTTCATCCACTGAATGGATTCTTTCACGGAAATGAACATCTGGTTGAACTGCCGGATTGCCCGGTTCAATTCTCCGATCACCGTTTTGATTCCCTTTTTCTCCATTGCCCGGACTTCATATCCCTCGTGGATAGTCGGGATCAGGTCAATCCCCTGTTCTTTGTAGGAACGGTGGTCGATTCTGGCTGCCATGTGGCACTCTCGAAATTTTCCATTTACTTTCTCTGTCCATGCTCTCCGCCACTCCTTTAAAAGCTCCGGATCATTCCAACCGGTAGTGGAAACAGCATTGAACATCTCCTTTCCTTTAGCATCCTTCACCCGGTTTCCATCCTCATCAAGAATATATTCCCGCCTCTGCTTATTGCCCCAGATTCCTTCCTCTGTAAAAGGACGGATTGGTACAAGCACATGGAAATGTGGATTATCCGGTTCTTCTTCATTGTCCGATTTTCCCTCATGGATTGCCAGATCTACGATCATGCCACGTGCCACAAACTGCTCCTGGCAGAACTCTTTCGCCAATCTGATATTTTCCTCAAGTGTCAGTTCATTCTGCAGGGCAATGTCAAACGAATAGGCAAGCTGCGCCTTGTTGTTCCTTTCCACATGCTCCACCTCGTTCCAGAGGGTTTCCCTGTCAGTCAGACGCTCCGGCACATACTCCGGTGTCAGGATTTCTGTAAATACCACACCCGACTTGCTTGTATAATCGTGTATCTTGTTGTAATAACTGTCAAAAATCCTCTGCCCGGAAATATAGGCTGCGGAAGCGATCACCATCTGTCCTTTCCCTCTGGATACATGTCTTACTGAAAAATGATACAGTGCCATTAGCTGTCATCTCCCTTCTCTGTTTTTTTAACTGCTTCGGCAATCTCTTGTCTGTCTTTTTGTGAAGCAGCTATATAATTCTGCCGCACAACACTCTTGTTGTAACTGCTGTTACGCATCTGGTTCATTACCTCCTGAAATTCTTCCTGTTCCAGATCTCTTGACAATGGAAACGCTTTCTCAAACTCTGCCCCTTTGACAATCAGCCGGTGGGAACGTTCTCTGCGTTCCACCAGCTTTTTCCTCTGTTCCAGAAGATTTTTATTGTGGATTGCCGCCTCCAGTTCCTGTCTGCTCTTTTCCATATTTGCCTTCAATTCTTCCAGCGACATGGATTCGTATTTCGGATTTTTTGCTCTGCTCACTCTGTCGTCCTCCTTCTTTTCTGTAAATAAAAAGAACCGGTTCATTCATAAATGCCGATTCCTGGGTATAAAAAAACTGAGGTCATTGTTCCATAATTAGGAAATGCTGACCTCAGTAACTTTTGAAATATTTAGTTGTCACAACGATATAATAGCGGAAGTTTTCAACACAATCCGAATATGCATTCATCTCAAATCTGATATCCGGATTTCTTTAACTCTTCCCTATACAATTCAGCAATATATGCTGGACCATTGCACCACAGCTTTGTGTTCTCATCATACAGTGCTTTTCCTGTCTTTGAACAAAGAAAATCTGTCAATATCTCTTTTCTGTCCTTGCCCGTTTCTTCTGCAATCTCATCTGTCACCATAGTGATAAGAAGGTCGATTGTATAATTCATTTTTTCCTTTGGAATTGTTACTTCAGCCATATCTTCTCACCTTTCATAAATTTCAGGCACTCAATAGCTGCTTCCGTTTTGAAGCAATATTGATCTTTTAGTTTATTGGGCAACAACTGTCTGATGCAGAAATCGTCTGCCTCCTTATCGCCTGCTGTCCCGAAAGCCCCGGCAAGGTAAGCAGTAAGGGTAGCGTTTGTTGCATCATCCGCAATCTTTCCTGCAATGATATCATACCTTGCCATTTCACGTTCCACTTCGATAAACATTTTTTTCTTTCGATGAGCGGCAATGCAATGTAACCAGTCTACATCTGCATTTTCAAAAATATGCATTTCAAGATTTCCTGAAAGGTTGAATTCAAAAGTTGAAATATATCCAAACTTCTGTCCTTCTTCAATTGTTCCGGTTGCGATTGCTTTGGCTATTGAGGTTCTCAGAAAACTTTCTGCCTGCTCCTTGGATGTAGTTAAATAAAATCCCTGCCCAAAATCTTTTCTCTTTGCACATTTGGCAAGATCTGGCTCTTTTACCTCACAATAACTTCCATGATAGAGAACAAATCCATCTTTTAACTCAAGCACTAATCTTTATCCCCTTTCCTTCCAGAAATTCTGTAATGTCTTCAAGCACAGCTTCATCACCCTCACAATGAAAAATCCCATAGCATTTTTCTATATATCCAAGAACATCGGCTTCTTTAAACAAGTGGATAATCTGTTCAACAGGTAAATGCCACTCTTCTGAAGCAAGCCGAATTAATCTTGTCTGCATGAAAGTAATCTCTGTTTTCTCACTCATTATGAATCCTCCTCAATTTCTTGGTCAATAAAATTAGAATTTATCTGTTATTAAACATCTGCAACAAATTCTTCTATTAAACTGTTTATCAATTCCGGTTTGTCTGTATTAGAATTATGTCCAGCTCCTTCGATCCACTTCAAAGGAATTTTTCTCTTTTGGTGCCATGCTTTGTTATACCGTATACATGAACCAGCGTGGTCTTGCGTTCCGCATATTAACAGAGATGGACACTTCAGCTCATATGGCAGATTCTTTTCCATTGCATCTGCCAAAATGCGAAAGCCATGCCCCGCAATTTGCGCATAACGCTTTTGATCACCATCATAGACCAACATCATTTCACGCATTAGATTTCTGCCATAATCAGACATGGCAACTCCTTCCGTTCCCGATTTCAGAAGCAATTTCCACGGATAATGAGCATATACGGGTTCCATTCGCTTCAAAAGCCAGAGTTCAACCGCAGTCACATAGTTCCGTTGCAGCGGTGCAGAGTCAATAGAGATAAAACCTGTTAATCGATTTGGGTAAAGCTGTGCATAAGCCTGTCCCACATATCCACCCATAGACTGACCAATAATGACCGGCTTGGTAATTTTTTCTTGATTCAAAATGTTGTTCAGCCATTTTGCCTTATCGAACAAGTCGAACTCAAACCGAAACGGCCATGAAGAGGCGTGTGCCGGTGCATCCCATACCACAACATTATACTTCTCCTTGAAATGTTGAATCTGCTTATCAAACAATCTATGATCGGCAGTCAATCCAGGCAGAAAAACAAGAGTAATTTCATCTGGGTGTGAGACGCTTACCCAATAGTGGATTGTTCCGCAAGGAGTCTGATATGTTTTTTCTTTCATTGATTTTCCCTCCACAACTTCCGATTTCACGCTTTCTTTCCCATATATGTTTGTATCTGAGGTATTCAGTCACAAACTTCGGGGATAGGCACCTGTGCCGCAAGGGGAAACATCCCCTTGTCCGAAATCTCTGATTTCGCTGTATTTCACGGATTAAGATTCCTCGAATCCGTGAATAGCACCGCAGGTCGCACGATACAGGCAGATGGAATTGCCTGTATAGAAGTGCGCTCTTAGCTTTGCTAAGAGAATTATATTTCTGTTTCACCGCATATTTTATTAAGTGCCACAAGAGAGAAAGTATCCTTTATCAAATGTTTTATTTCTCTTGCATTTGACTGAGTAACTGCACCTTTCTTTATTTTGTCAAATAACTCTCTGTCTTCAATATCATAATCTTCCCTCAGTCTTTCTATTTCTCTCTCTGCAATTTTTTCTTTTGCCATACCTGACAAATCATTAAATTTAATAATTGAATCAAAACGGTTATATATCGGCAATCCTAAATGTTCTTTTATCTCATCAATTGTTTTATAATTTGAAGTACACATAATAATTGCCTTATTTACTACCACTTTATAATTATGATCTTCATAAATTCCTTCATCAAATAATTGATAAAATGCACTATGGAATATAGATAAAGCTTTATCAAACTCATCAAACAACAATACATTAGTTTCTCTAGCCAAAAGATCTTGCGCAAAGCTTTTTTCGTTATATCTTCCACCAAAAATATAATTGGCCGACTCATTATTCTGATACATAGAAAATTGTTTTCTTAATAATTTTCCACCCATCAATTCTGCCATATATTGTGCGGATTCTGTCTTTCCAAGTCCTGAATCTCCATATAACAATATTACAACCGGCTTGCTTTGTTTACCATCTACCAGAGGATATATTGCTTGAAGCAATTTCTTTTTTGCTCTTTCCTGTCCAATTATCCTTTCACTATATTGGCTATTAAATGTTTGTATCATTTCTTTTGAAACTTCCAAATATGGCTGTTGCGTTTCATGAATAATACTTTTATTAAATGTTCGGTATATCTGTTCTCGAATACTTTTCGGTGGATTTTGAATGTACATATTTGTTATGGACATTTGGAAAATAAAATTTATAAAGTTTATAATTACATGTTCCTGAACACTACAGTACTCATCTGCATGAATAACAAAATCCTGAACTCTCGGTTTCTTCTTTTTCTTAGGCTTTGGTTCTGGCTGCCCTGGAATGTTAACAAACACATCCATTTTTTTATTACCATCATCAAGTTTCGCTGCCATTTCACTAAGATTTCTTGCACTTTTCGGAACAATCTTTTCAAAGGCAGAATCAGATCCTACAAAAATTTCAATCTTCTTCACGTACTACACCTGCCAATACTATATCATAAACATCTAATTCTTTTTCTTCTTCAGCAGCAGACTTTTCTCCCTCTACAATTTCTTCTGCTGTAGTCTTGTCTTCTGCTGGTTGAAAATCAAACTCTTTATCAATCGATAAATGATTTTCTCCACAAGTTCCAACCTTTATTCCGAAATATGTCAGCTTCATTTTGCTTAAATCGACAAGATTATAATTGTTTTTAAATGCTTGAAGGTTAAATCTCAATACGCTTTTCCGCTCTATCTCTGTTTTTAAAAGCATGTCATAATAACCCCGTTCACCTAATATTGCCTCATTTAATTTTTCCATATCTATTGGCATTTCTTCTTTAGGCACAATTGTCAAATATGAACTGAGCATTTTATATAATGTCACAGAATTTTCTGGTGCATAAACACCACTATTCTCGAATTTTTTTACGTGTTCATCTTTCGATGCTGCCTGTATATAATCTGTAAGCAACGTATTTTTTATTGTTTTGTCAAAAGCACTGGTCAGTTCAGCGGAAGCACTGGCATCAACTTTTCCCTGAAATGTTGCTTTAATATAATTCAAAATATTAAAGCCACTTTTTGCCTGAGCTTCAATTTCAGCAACTATTTTAGCTATTTTTTCTTTATTTTCCTGTGTTGACCAATCAAGTCGTCCTCCATTTGTAACATCAACATAATCCTGTGCAGCAGCTTCATCAAAATATACTATTTTTAGAAACTCTATTTTCTCAGTGTTTTTATTTTTCAACTTTTCTGCTCCTTACTATTTCTGTTCCTCACACAATTTCTGATATCTTTTCATAAGTTCTGCAACACATGCAGCTTCGCTTTTATAGGCTTCACTGCCTTTTGTAAATCCGTATGCCTGCATGACTGCCATATCATTTTGCTGATGTGCCTTTCTCAGTTCTGGAGGCATCGTTAATTCATCATACAGCGTTGCAAGACTGCTATTTGGATACAATGCTCTTGCATCAAGTATTGCTTGAGCAGTCTTCTCTATTTTTTCCTTTTGCTGCTCTGTTGGCTCTGGCCAAGGGAAATTATTGTATACAACATCTTTTGAATAACTATAGTCACTTTTTAATCGCATACATGTTACTCGCATCCAAGCCATGTGAATATTTGAAATTATAATTCCAAAGTCATACAGTGAAGCATCAGGGATTACCTGAACCCTATCGGTTACAATTGTTCCAGCTTTAATGAATCCCATAGGAACATAACGTCTTGCTTGTGAAGATACTCTCGGCACAATGATAAAATCTTTATCAACTGGCTGCGTTCTCTGTGCAAAAAGTGTTGGTGTAGCTGCAAATTTTCTTATTCCAGCCGCAACGCTATTTTCTCTCGCCTCTTTACATTTCTTTATTCTTTCCATAATCATTGGACACTTTTTCAAGTCTTCTGGATCTGCTCCAACAAGCCATAAACACCATCTTTTATTCCCTTTGATATATTCTGATGCTCCCAAAAGAGGATGGATATATTTCTTTGCATTCGGATCTTTTTTAATAAATTCATTTAAGTCCTCATCTTCAATAATCAAATTTCCTCCATCTGCTGGTTTATTACCATATATCATTTTAGGAATATCACACAAGGGTTTATTCCGGCTACGTACTAATATATTATCTCCATCCATCAGATAACGATTGATATTTTCAGCCACTGTAGTTCTTCCATTATCGTACAAATATTTATTCGAACGTGAGAATTTCGCAAATCCAATGATCACACAATGTACATGAGCTTTTACACTGGCTTCACTATCCCATACAAACGTTCTATATGCAAAGTTAATAATATCATCCTGCATAAAGTCCCAAAATCTGGATACCGTTTCACCTTGAACAATTGAATTTGTTGATACAAAAGCAACTTCTATTTTTGTTCCCCGAATATAATCTGACGCTTTTTTATACCAGGCACAAACAAAATCAAGATTCTTTACCCCTGGAAAAATATTTTGCATATCTTGTTTCTGCTCAGCTGTCATAAAAGTAAATCCATGAAATGGTGGATTCCCCATAATATACGACACCTGATTTTTGGGTACAACACTCTCCCAATCAATCTGTAAAGAATTGCCTTCCACAATAAACGCATTAGTTGTCAATGGCAGAAAATCTAAATTCATGTGAACGATGTCTTCTGTCTCTTTCATCATCTGAGATTCTGCAATCCACAAAGCTGTCTTTGCAACTGTGACAGCAAAATCATTGATTTCGATTCCATAAAACTGATCAATGGAAACATGAATCGGGGAAGATTCATCAAAGCCAAAAGTAATCTGTCCTCTTTGCAATTCTTTTATGACTTCATTCTCCAATCGACGGATACTAATATATGTCTCTGTAAGGAAATTTCCACTACCAGATGCCGGATCAAGCCACCGGAGATTTGACAGCTTCGTTTGGAAGTCTCTCAACTTTTTATCTTTTGTTCTCTGAACGGTTATTTGCTGAATTTCTTTCAGCTCATTTTTCAAATCGTCCAAGAACAGCGGATCAATGACTTTATGAATATTTTCAATGCTGGTGTAGTGCATACCGCCGGAGCGTCTTGTTTCAGGATTCAGTGTACTCTCAAATACCGCACCAAATATAGTCGGACTGATTTCTGACCAGTCAAAATCTGCTGAGGCTTTTTCCAGTAAAAGATTTCTGATTTCATCCGTAAACTGTGGAATTTCAATATCCTCATTTGCAAACAGCCCACCATTTACATATGGGAACTGTGCCAGAGATTCTTCTATGTATGGATCTCTGTCTTCTGGTTTTGTATCAAGCACCTGGAACAGCTCAATCACAGCTTTTCTCATATGCCTTGTATCAAATTCTTCCAGATAATCATGGAACATGCCATGCTGTCCAAAAATGCCGGCATCCTCTGCATACAGGCAAAAAACCATTCTGACACATAGGATATTCAGGCTTTTCATTGCACGCTCTGTTGTCGGATCAACATATTGTTTTGCCAGTGCATCATACAGCAACCCTACAATTTCACCTGCGGCAATGGAAACTTCCATTTCTCTCTGAAGATTTGTGTTTCCCTCGTCCACAAGAAACTGTAACCGATAGTATTCTTTTTCAAGGTCTTCCAACTGAATGATCTCCGGATCACCGCCCGGCTTTTCCATATCATAAATATAGAATGACTGGAAATTACTGGTTACAATCCATCTTGGTCTTTTTGAATATGGCAGCTCAGAAGAATATCTTTTTGCCTGTTCAAATGGTGTCAGCATAGAACCGTCAGACTGCCGGATAGCAGCCGTCAGGCTCTTGTTGATACTTTTCTGTTCAATCATGACATGGGTTTTCTCAATATACCCGTCAATAAAACTGGTGTGGTCAAGATGTACCTGATCCTCAAAAGAAATAAACTGTGATATTTCCGTTACACCAAATACCGTTGTCAGAAGCTCCACCCAGAAAATCTGGCTGTCGCCTTTTTCATATCCACGGTCTTTCCAGTTTTTCGCAAACGCTTTCGCCGCTGCTCTTTGCTGTGTATCTGTCATTGCAGCAACCTCCTGTTATTCATCATCAGTAAATTCCATCATTTCATCAACGGTGCAGTCTAGCTTCTTGCAGATTTTCTCAATCGTCTCCATTGATACATACTGGTTTTTTCCCATCCGGGCAAGAATGTTTCCACTTATCCCGGTGAGGTACTGCATCTCTATCCGCTTCATATTTTTATCTATGAGCATTTTCCATAATCTGTTATAACTTACGCCCATAAGCTACCTCCATATTTCTCATTCAAACATATTTTATATTATATCACGATTTCGTTAGGTTGAATACCTGTAATTTTTGATATCTTCAGTAAAATGGAAAAGAGGATGCCCCGGCAAAGGGCAACCTCTCCAATCATTTACTCTGAATTAGTCAAATGGAATCTCACCATCTGGTGCTTCCATGAATCCGTCCTTATCTGTTTTTGATGTTTCCGACGAATCCGCTCCGATACCGTTATCCTTGTTCTGGGCAAATTCATGTTCTTCCACAATCACATCTGTGGTATAAATTGTCTTCCCGTCTTTATCCTTATAATTACCGGTGCTGATACGACCACCAATTACAATCCTCATTCCCTTATGAAGATATTTCTGTGCAAACTCTGCACTCTTTCCAAATGTGACACAAGAAATAAAATCCGCTTCCTGTTCACCGTCACGTTTATATCTTCTGTTTACCGCCAGTGTGTATCTCGCCACTGCCATGTCATTGTCTTTCCCGGCATATTTAATCTCCGGGTTCTTAGTCAGTCTTCCCATTAAAATTACTTTATTCATAATCGTTACCGTCCTTTCCGCAGCTACGCTGCCATTGCATATTCATCATCAGTTTTATTATCCGGCATAAACATTGCACATGCTTCCGGTGGATTGGTATCGTCCGGTGAAAACATTTTCCGGATCATTTCATACATGATCGGATACCGATATGCGATTTCTTCTCTTGCAAGAAATCTGCATACTCTGTAAAGATTCTTTTTCATTTCTTCATCCGTAGCAAGCATGGCAGCCAGATGGATTCTCTCCCTTGTATAAATCAGATTTGGGCATCCAAACCAGTTGATCAGCTGCATTTCTTTTATTTTCAGTTCTGTCATAAACTGCTCCTTTCCGGGCATTTTGCCCTGTAAACATTGTCATCAGTTTCATTCGTCTGGTGGTCTGGCGTGCGTTTCCCTGTCACCTGCAGCCGTCTCAGACTGCCTCTGCCTGCATAAGCAGGTCACTGACCATAAGGCTCCGGTCAGCCGCCCATCATCGGGAGTGTCATTATGCTTCCGCTTGCTCTCAGAAAAAGAAAGGTCATGGCAGAACTCCTGTTAGGCTTCCAGGGTGCACTTATCGGTTGTCAAGGTTCAGCGAAGGAACATTCCAAAACGTCCTCTGATTACTAAAGTCAAATGACTTGTCAGAATGCAAAAAATTCGTGATATTTTTTTGCATTTTTATCAGTTTTTCTTTTATTTTCATTAGTCCCTTCACATACTCTGTACTGGGACAAGCAAAAGCGGACATGATTTTGGAGATTTTTGAAAAATAATTATTCCTCTACCTATAAAGCGTTGGAAATGGTATTTACCAACCCCCTTTTGCAAGTTTTTTTCGCATAAATGAAATATTCCCTCACTAATAGCAAGTTTCAGAGGGCGTTTGGACGGTACTTTCGCAGAAAAATTTATTTTTTCTACTAATCACACGTGGGGACTTGAAGAATGTCAGATTATTTTTCAAAAAATCAAAAAAGAAGCACCGACCATTACAGTCAGTGCTTGTAAGATGACTATTCAAATGTTACTGTCCTTTTCACACACAAGTCTTTCATAGTCCAGAAATCCACGGATATACATTTCTTTTGCCACATGTCCTTCCATGGCATTCTTCGCTGAGATAATTCTGTCCAATGCCTGCCACATCTCCTGTCCGGCATCTCTGAGGACTGGTTCCAGTATTTCTATGTAATAATGAATTTCTGCTTCCAGAGAAAACATCTCCGGATCAGATTCAAGAAATCGTTCCAGTTCCCGTTGGTATTCTTCATAATAGCTTTCAATCAATTCTCTTCTCATATCTGGAATCCCCTTTATACATAAATCAGTTCCTGCTTGATGATTTCAGCAGCCCGATTGCGGATATTGTTGCAGTGGCGTACCCATTCCATAGGATTCTGTCTCTTCAGTTCCTCGGTAACTCCCTCTGAACTTCTCATTTGCGCTTCGATCAGCTCAAAGCGTTCCTGTGCCTGTTCATTCAGATCTGCCAGATAGCTGTCCAGTCTGGTAGTCAGAAGAAGATATGTATAAGTTCCAGATTTATGTTCTTTCAGATATTCCTTCCGAAGCATTCCCCAGAAGCCAATCGGTCTGGTTTCCTCCGGGTAGTAAAGATTCGGTAAATAATAGTCTCTAACTTTTGTGTATTCGATTTTCATGGTGTCTCCTTTCGCTTTGCATGAAATTGTCATGTTATCTGCGTAGGATGTGCGTTTTTCCTTTAAAATCTTTTCACATAGAAGACATTAAGTGTTTGATGCCCTGGCTCTTAGCGCCGGGATTGTCATTTCCATATCCTTCCAGAAGGTTTACGACACCCCACACGCCAAGACCTGCGCCGATTGCGACTACAAGAGTTTTTAAAGTTGTAATTGCACTGCTAAAAAATGCCATATACATTCACCAAAACTGACTTCTTTCAGGTGTTTACGGGAATGAAAAAACACCGACTAAAAAGCCGGCGCACCTAATGTCAGTTATTCCTTTCCTCATTATTTTTCGTTCATTCCCATGGTTACTCCGACAGCTCCACCTGAATTACCTCCACCTCTTCTTCGGGTTTCGGTGTGTACTGCGGATTTAACTCTTTTTCTACTTTGTATCGGTTTTTCTCATTTTCATCTGCAAGAAACCGATAATTTTTGTGTTTCGTGATATCATATTTGTCTGAGAAAAATGGTCTGGCACCACGAATCTGCAGGATACATTTTCCTCCATCCATGACTGCAATCTCATCTTCTGTCATCAGCTGTTTGCCTGTTTTCTGGTAATTCAATCCAAAGGACTTCTGATTGCTCCTCGTTTCCGAAGTGTTATACAGATCAATGGTTTCCTTACCCAGAAGTTCACTCATTTCCTTTAAGGTAGTTTTCTCTTTTCCACCAAGAAATAGTGTAGTATCACAGTTACCCAGAATGGTATCTGCACTATCCTTGTACATTGCCTTTAGCTGACTCTGTGACTGCAAAATAATAGAAGCAGAGATTTCCCTGCTTCGGATAGTTGCAATCAGCTTGTCAAACTGAGGAATTTGCCCGATGTTGGCAAACTCATCAGCGATGACACGCACATGCACCGGAAGTCTTCCACCATATTCATCATCTGCCTTGTCACAAAGCAGATTGAAAAGCTGTGACTGTAACATGGCAATCACAAAGTTAAAGGTTGTATCTGTATCTGACATAATCAAAAACAAGGCTGTCTTCCTGTCCCCAATCTTATCCAGTTCCATTTCATCATAAGACATGATCTCACGAAGTTCTGCTATATCAAATGGTGCCAGCCTCGCACCACAGGAAATAAGAATACTTTTGGCTGTTTTGCCAGCCGCCATTTTGTATTTTTTATACTGTCTGACCGCAAAGTGCTGCGGATCTCTTTCTTCCAGTTCCTGGAACATCATATCCACTGGATTCTGGTAAGTTTCATCCTCTTCACGGGTTTCGCTTTCATTCAAAAGATCCAGAAGGGTATTCAGATTTTTTTCCTCTTCATCACCTTCATACCAGATAAAAGCAATCAATGCCGTGTACAACAGCTTCTCTGCTTTCACCCAAAAATCTTCGGAAGCTTTTTCCCCTTCGCCTTTGGTATTAACAATGATTGTTGTAACCAGCTTCAGGATATCTTTTTCAGACCGTATATAAGCAAATGGATTGTAATGAAGCGATTTGGAAAAGTTGATAGTATTCAGAACCTTAATCACATATGGTTCGTGTACCACTTTTCCTGATTTATCTTTCATAATATTTCCATTCTTATCTTTCTTAGGTGGTCCCTTTGCTAACATCTTCCCGCACTCCTCGATCAGAGTGCCTTTCGGATCTGTAATGACCATGGAACAGTTCATCTGCATGACTGACGGCTTAACGAAAAATCGAGTTTTTCCGGAACCACTGCCGCCAATGACCACTATATTTTTATTTCTTGCATACTTTGGCTGTTTAGGTCTACTTTCCATAGTCAATGCTTCTGTTGCTGTTAATGGAATATTCATCCAGGGATCTTCCGACATATAAGGTTTAATATCCTCAGCGTTTCCCCATCTGGCTGAACCATACTCGATTCCTTTCCGGAGTTTCTTTGCATCTGACTGTTTCTGCCATACCAGTAATTTCAGAATGACAGCTGCTACAATTCCTGTCAGCATATCACGCCAGTTAAAACTTGGCTGCAATCCAGTAAGAATCCTGTCTGCATGTTCCATCGCATATAATAGCTTGTTCCCAATATCTTCTCCCAGACTGTTTCTGTAAAGAAATGATGCCCGATTTGTATAAAAAGCAGTTAAGATATATGGGATATTGGTAAGAACCAGTTTCTTTTTATCCAGGGCGGACAGCCTGACCCTGATCTTATTCTTCCATTTTTGCATCAGATTTTTACCGATTTGCTTTTTCATCGGCTCTGCTCCTGATGCCGGTTCTTTACTTTGTCCTTCGATTTCTTTGGCATCATTGCTCTGTAAGTTGCAAGACGCTTGTGAATAGAAGGCTTATTCGCTTTTTGAATCTGTTTCTGGGAAAACTCACGGAAAGCAGCATTGAGGGCATCCTGATCACGTCCTTTAAAAAACACCAGATACATCGGTGGATCTTTACTCTTATCTTTTTTCAAAGCATAATTGATCCCGTATTTTCTGGCATAACGTTCAAAGGACTTGATATTCTTATTTGTGATCTCGATATTGACCATCCCGGCATTTTGTTTTGCCAGCTCTTTTACCGTGACCTTTCCCTGTTTCGGCTGATTCTTCTTCGCTTTCTTCTCTACCGATTTCTGCTTCTGATGACGCAGATAAGCAGCAAGAACCTTTTTCAATAAATCTGCTGTTACTTTGGTAGTCCGAATGCAGAACGTGACCGTTTTCTGAGTTACCTCTTCCTGCATGATTTTCCCTCCTTTCAGCGATTTAACTGCTGTCCAGATCTGTAATCATGGCAACCACCTCCTTCATTCTTTACTCTTCCTCCGCACACAACGCTTTAAAAAATTCTTTTCCTTTTGGTGTAACCAATGTCTGTGAACCAAGATGTCCATTGTTAAAATAGTCTTTTACAATAAACAGATCATTGTTCTTCTCCACCGCATAGGGTAACAGCGTGCCGGATGGACTCCTATATAGAAATCCTCTATTTAAAAGAAGTTTCACAAATTTTCTTTCTGGAAATTCAATCTCTTTTGCCGTCGTTCGAATATTGGTGCATTCTCCTGTAATCATGAAATGATCATAATAATCTGCTTTTGGCTGCATATCCTTTACACGATTTTGCAATTCTCGATTTCGATTGTTTTCTGCCAAAAGTCTCTCGGCAAATTCCAAAAGAAGTTCCGGGTTATCTTTTACCCTGTCTAAAAGATCGGTCTCTAAATATCCGCCTGTTTTCCTAATAGCCGGAAGTACCTCATCAAATACCCACTTCTCAAAATTCTGTGCTGACTTTAAACGACTTTTTGTAATCAGCCGATATACATCTCCCTCTGGAATAAAAATCATTGGCTGTACCCCACCTGATGTAAGGACGCCCCGTTTCAGGGCCCCCTTGCAATGAACATTTATCGCATTTCTTGGTTTTGCATATCCCAAAGCAAATGCTACATCAATTCCAGAAAATAAAAGTCTGCCTCCATCTTCAATCATACGGATGGAACCAAACTCCGAATTGTGAAACTCTGTGATTTTATAATCCGTCTTCTCCATCCTCTTCTCCATCCTCTTCTCCTCCTGAACCGGCAAGTAACATCAAACCATTTTCAATGATTGTGCTCCTAATAAACTCTGCTACATTCACGGTTAAATAACCAAGATATTCTGCAAGGAAACTACTATATTCCTCTTCTGTCAACAATTCCTCCAGTGCTTCCAAATGAGCTGTCACTTTAGAAGTCTGCTTTCCGCCAAGCAGCTTGCCTAATATTTCTGTAAATTCCTCTGTGTCACATGACTCAAACATACATAAGATCATCTCCATTGTTGTTTCCAAAACTAAACGATCCATTTTCATTTGCGTCAGCTCTTCCATTGTTTTCATGGCAGTCATAAGTGCATCACTTGTCATATGTTCTGTATTGATTCTTCCTTCTGAATCAACCAATCCTATTGCAAATAATTCTAAAAAGTATTTTCTCATAAATCTTGTCCTCCTATCGAAATGGCATTTCTTGTTCAAGTTCTTCTGGTATATCGAATGGAATCTTCCTCTTCTCTGCTGGTTGAAATCCGTCAGATTCTTCTTTTTTTGTTTTGGCTTCTGCAAACTCTACATTATCCATAATGACTTCGGTATAATAGGATGCAGTTCCAGTCTGTTCATCTTTGATCTGAGAGATTACCAACTCTCCGGAAAGAGCAATCTTAATTCCTTTTTCAAGATATTTCTCCACAAATTCTGCATTATTTCCATAAGCTGTGATCATCACTACAAATGCTTTGCTTGTGCGATTTCTTTTTACTACCAGTGGAAACCTAGATACTTTGGTTTGTCCCTTTTGCGTAGATGTCAGCTTAGTTTCTGGATCTCTGGCAAGTCTACCCATTAAAACAATCGTATTCATTCTTTTTGTCCTCCCTTTCTTCCTGCAACACCCTTCCCTGGTATTTCAAACAGGATAATAATCTGTGCATTTTCTGCACGAAAAAATGAGGAATGGATTCGAACCATTCCCCACTTGCTACAGGATTTCTCCTGTAATATAAATAAGAAAATCTAAGTATTCACATTTGGGCTTTGTCTGTACATATACATCTGATCGTTATCATTCCAGATAACCCGGCTGTAAAAATACAGTCACAGTCTCTGTTTCAGCAGAGGTCCTGTACCCTTCGGTGGTATCATTATTGCTTCGCTCTTCCCGTAGGAGTCTTCGCCTGCACGAGCCGGATTATCTCCGGTAAGCATGTTCCTCAAGATGTATCAGCTCCTTCAATTGTCAAGGTGCAATCGGAAGAACCGTCTGAACCTCTTTTACGTTTGTGATTTTTGGAAATCAGAGGATTTTCAATTTGCCTTCCATATACTCTGTATTGGGAGCGACAAAATCGGACATGATTTTAGAAATTTTTTAAGATTATTTTTTGAAGTGTAAAAAGACATAAAAAAAAGATGCCAGGATTTCTCCTGACACCGTAGTGACTGTGCCAACTTCGTGCCCAGTGGGCACAAGGTTGGTTGCATTATTCTTCATTTTCTATTGAGTTTGATTCTTTCTCTGTCTTCTTGTTTTTAGATATTATCCTATGACCTGTATAAATAGCCATAATCATACAAAGCAAAGAACTTGCCGCAAAATATTTATGGCTTGATTTTGAACCTTTATATCCGCTATAAAAAGTTCCTAGCATCGTTATCAATGCTCCGACAGACCAATATTCATGAGCTTTCATTCTAACATCTCCCTTTGTGTTAATTTTAATATGTACCTTTTAATGAAATATGCAAATTGGAAGTTGTCAATTTCTTATATATTTTTGATCAGTGTCAGGAATCGTATCTTCTGACCGATATCGCTCTACTTTCATGTGAAGATTATATTTATCTCTTAACTCCGCAATCTTATTCATCATGGGTGATTGATGGTGAAAGTCAATGCTCTCTTGATTTTCCCAACTGTCAATCAGTAGCACAGTTTCCTCATCTCCCAGAGGGAAAAAATAATCATATCTAATGTTCCCCGCTTCATTTCTAATTGCATCAACAGTACCGCTTGAAATCATCTCCTTTGCAAATTTTCGCGCAGAACCATTTTCGCCGGAATAATATATATTAACAACTATACTCATTATACTTTCCTCCAAATTCCGATTGAACAAAATCGCTGCGCGATGGCCTGCCAAGGCTGTGGCGCAGTTTTATTTTTATTAAAAAAGCAGTGGAATTACTTTTCATAATCCGTTATTGTTAAGTTACCACACAAAACAACTGAACTAAGAAAGCTCCACTGCCTATGATAAGAATAACATTTTCCAGTCTCTTCCGCAATCGGAATTATGACGCTAATGCACCTCCAAATAGGTAAATGTAATTATTAACACTACTTATTCTGGAGGTTTTATTATGTATAAAGATATTTTTGAATCCATCCGCAATGAAGCGGAGAAACGTAACCTGCGTGAAAGAACTATTCAACTGTATTGCTCTGATGTCAGCTACTTCCTTCGTTGGATTGAAAAAAATGTTTCTGATCTTACACTTGAAGATGCGGAAAGTTTTCTTACTGCCAAACGTCTGGAAGGCAGGTCTCCTGAAACTCACAATCACTATCGGTCTGCAATCAAGTTCTTATATAAAAAGGTGCTGAAGATTGTCTGGGATGATGACACTGTTCCGGCTATGAAAAGAGAGCGAAATCTTCCTGCTGTTCTATCCCGCAATGAAATAAATGCAATCATTGACGCCACTCCAAATCTGAAACATAAAGCGATTATTGCAACTATGTATTCTTCCGGATTACGTGTATCGGAGGTCGTTCATCTTCATTATGATGACATTTCACGTACCAACATGACGATTCATGTTCGTGAGACTAAAGGCAGAATTGACAGGTATACAATTCTCTCTCAAAAAAATTTAGACCTTCTCACAGAGTATTGGTACAAATGTGGTCGCCCTAAAGATATCCTTTTCCCAAGTTCCTGGACCGGTGGATATCTGGATATAGCCAGTGTTAACCAGTTTTTTAAGAAAAGTGCCAAACTTGCCGGTATTACCCGTCGCGTTTCTTCCCATGCATGCCGTCATAGTTTTGCCAGCCATTTATTCGAAAGTGGTACGGATATAAAATATATCCAGTCACTTCTTGGACATGTTGATCCTCGCTCTACAGATGTTTACCTTCATGTGAGCAACAAGACACTTCTTGGAATCCGCAGCCCATTCGACAACCCGGAAGGTGGTGAATCATGAGTAAGGATTGTACGATTCAGGATGTTTTCCATCGTTTTTATTCATCATTTGAATCCACACATGATATTTCTCCCGCTCAAAGAAAAGCCGCTTACCACATCATGAATTGCAAAACCGGTGCCTTCGGTGTGAATGTAAGCGTATGCGAGGACTGCGGCTGCATATCAGTCCACTATAACTCCTGCCGTGACAGATGCTGTCCTATGTGTCAGGAGTTTCCAAAAGAAAAGTGGGTAGATGCACGGCGGGAGGATATCTTAGATGCTCCTTATTTCCATGTGGTTTTTACAGTTCCGGAAGAACTTAATCCCATTATCTACAGCAACCAGAAATTCTTATACACTGCTCTTTATCATGCGGCTTCAGATACTCTCAGTGAACTTGCTGCTGATAGTAAATATCTTGGGACTGATATCGGCTATATTTGTATCCTCCATACATGGGGAAGCACCATGAATTTTCATCCTCATATCCATGCGATTGTTCTTGGTGGAGGGCTGGATGTGAAAAATCATTGGAAAGACAACGGGAAAGATTTTTTTCTTCCGATTAAGGTGATTTCCAAAACGTTTCGTGGAAAATATATGGCTGAACTTAAGCAGCTCTGGGAAAATGACAGGCTTGAATTTCATGGATCAGCTGCTCCTTACAAAAACTACTATACTTTCAAGGAATTGTTAAATATCTGCTATGCAAAGGAATGGATTCCTTATTGTAAGAAACCATTTGACGGTGCCGAATCTGTCATCAGGTATCTCGGAAAATACACTCATCGGATTGCTATCAGCAACTACCGTATCAAAGGCATGACAGAATCTACAGTTACATTTTCTGCTAAAGATTACAAAAATCAAGGACTTTGGAAAGAGATCACCCTATCCGGCGAGGAATTTATCCGTCGATTTTTAATGCATGTTCCTCCAAAGCGTTTTGTACGTATCAGGCACTATGGTCTTCTTTCATCCAGAAATAAGAAGAAAAAGATTACCATGTGCAGAAACATCCTTGGCTGCAAAAAATATATTTCTAAACTGAAAGATATGGATGCACCTGCCATTATCCACCTTCTTTATAATAAAGATATATGCAAGTGTTCTTCTTGTGGTGGTAAAATTATTCCTCTGCCTACAGAACAACATTTTATAAAACCAAAACCACATATGCTCTGTTAACGTATCGTAACTGTATATTTTTTTTAGCTTCCTTAAGGAGGCTTATTTCTGGTGTCATAATACAGGACTGAATTATAAATTCTATGTGTTTCTATGTGTACACGCTATCCTATTACAAATAGAGTGTCAGAATTAAAAGTCCATATAGAGCTGACGCGCTTTGTTCAACCAGAAAAAATCGAAATTGATGCAAACGAAAGGGCAGTTAATGAAAAGTCTCAATACTGCTTTTTCGTTTGCACCACCTTCGATTCTTTCCTTAACGATTTCACGATATCATTTCTAATACTAATTTTACCGTATTTTTCAGATTCAGTCCATCTTTTAATCCCAGTCGGTAGAAAAACTCTTCTGTTTCTGGCATGGGAATGGCGGAGATCATGAAGTCGTATCCGCTTTACACCAGACCGCTCAATTCCGGTATGTACCACAACGCAGACCGACGCAGGACGATAGGCAAGATCACCGCAGCCATGCCGGGTATGGACGGGATATGTGGACGCTGGCCCAGCAGACCCTTTCCAAGCTGAAACGTATGACGGATTCTGACTATGACAGCCAGAAATTCTATTTCACAGACGAGAACGAATAAATAACAGCAGACGCCGGGTGCGGCGGGTGTATCTGTTTCGGGGGTGTGCAGGTGATAGCCGCAAAGCGGCGTAAGAGGGTGCAGCCCTCTTGATCGTTATTCTTGTTCCAGCGGGAAGCTCGGCAACGCTTCCAGCAGCTTTAAGGAAATGTGCTGCCGCATATCCTCGTCAATGACTTTTTTCACTTTGCCGCCCGGCTGCCTGATCTCCACCGTGGAAAGCTCGTCGATGTAGTCCGCATAGTGGGCCAGCACCTTTTCTGTGGCCCACTTCTCACCGGCAACGGCGGCTTTGATTGTTTCATAGTCCAGCAGCTTTTCTTGTCCGTCCATCCTGATACCCCCGTCAGATTGATTTTTTCCATGATACCATATCTGGGAGTATGGAGCCAGAGAAACCGGCGATTTTCTGCTGGTAAATTCTACGCATTTAGAGCGGCACTATGGCGGGGATAGGATAAAACACTCACATACCCCGCCGACTATGCGGGAAAAACCTTGAAATATAGCAATGTCATTAACTTTAGCAAAAAGCAGAAATCGTAAGTATTTATAAAACTATGATTCCTGCTTTTTGTTTTTTTATATGGGCATACTTATCCCCTTCTCTTTGTACTCGTATTTTCTAGATTAGTATGCTCTTTTATGAGTATTTGAATATTTCCCTGCTAACCGCCCTTTCGTTCTGGTATAATGCCGATCAGGACGAATAGGAACCAGATTCTTACTGATGTCTTCATATATTTGCTGAAATAATATATTTTTCTTTTGATTATCCGTTTCAAGAAGTATATAAATCAGATCGTTTTTTAAGATTCCAATACTAACTGTCTGATTGATCATCATTTTATGTTTTCTGTTTGTTTCCTTCTGATCCAGTTCACGCTCTGCGTCTAATATGATATCTTCGACTAAATTGCTCAGATATATGGTGCTGTATATATCTTGTAATAACAGAATAGGTTTTGTACCTGTAAAATTTTCTAACTGCAACCGATTCTTTAGTGTTTCATACGCAGTCTCTATTCCCCACCTCATATGATATAATTCTTTTATTTCTTCTGTATGAAATTCCGTTTGTGAAAGATTTGTAGCTAAAACTTCCAGTTTTCCATTTTCTAATAGGATCTTTACCATACGCAATGAAATTTCACCCAGTTCTTTCATACGTTCTCCATCCGGCGTCCCCTCGTAATGTCTGATTCTTGATTTATCAAGTTTTATTTTAACCAGCTGATCATTTTCTGTTAAACTGCTTTGCTCTTTTTTGTAATCACTGCTTTTTAAACGTACGATAAACTTAAGATCCTTATCCATCATATGTATAAACGCTGGCGTAGAAGGATAGCCTCTGTCCATGATAATAATATAGGGAATGTTACCTATTGTTTCCGGTATTCGTTCCATCTGTTTTTCGGCCAGGCGCATTTCATCAAATTTCACCTTATTACAGTCACTTTCCAGTATCATACGATTCATTACATCATAAATACAGCCTAATCCTATTTGTGCTTGGGGTTTTGTGTTTTTTCGGCTTGCAGAACCATACAGTTTCAGTGTTTCAGTAGTGGTAGGAATATTAATATCTGAGCCGTCAGCAGCTAATATTAAATGATTTTTGTAAGTTGAAAAGGTGGAATCTGCATAAAAGTTACGGTTATGATATTTATACAATTCCAAAAAAGCATCTGGATTAAGTTTCATACGCTGTTTCAGATATCCTGGTTTTGAAATAGACACACCAGGATGAGCAAGTTTCATATAATTTCTCAGTTCCAATGCCAACGTCAGCCCCTTTCTGTTTATCATTGTGAAAAGAAGATCCTGAAGAGGCATTTTTCGGATTCTGGTAAAATGATTTTTATTACCTAATCGGCAAAATGCCTTAAATTCATCAGAACTCATTTTTTCTATATCCATGAATGTACGTTTCTGAGAATGTTTCATGTATAATCACATCCTTTTTTTGAGCAGGTTCATGGCTTCTTTTTACAATATAAGCATATCAAAAAAAGCAGAAGATATCTAATCCTTTTAGGAATAAATATCTTCTGCTTTTAAGTTAATGACATTGTGTAAATAAAGGGCTTCTGGGATTTTGCATCTAATGCATTTACTACTGCACTCTCCCTTGTCTCTCCGCAAGTGATACAACCAGGCAGATCTGGATAAGAAACCACAAATCCGCCTTCATCCTTGTCTTCTACAATTTCCATGCGATAGGACAATTCCATATAATCATTCGGTATCTTCATTGTTTTTTTCCCCACAATCTGTAACTTCCCAATATCCATTTTTAGGAGAACCATGTCGGACAAGAATACCAAGTTCTTTTAATTTCTTAATATTTTTTCCTATACTTCGACTTTCCATGCCTAATTGTTCTGCTATTTTTGCTGCCGATAGCTGCCTATCATAGAGAAGTAGGTTCACAATTTTCTTCTGTGTATCTGACAATTCATAACCTCTAATTATATCCGAACCTTCTCCGACTCTTCTCCGAACTTTCTCCGGCCTCTTTTTCCGACTCTGTCATAGAATTATTTCTAAATAATTCTACCCGAAACATATTATCAAATTCTTGAAATTTGGGTTCTGGAAGATCATATTCCTTCGCCGCATTAAAAATTCTCTTTATACCACTGCCCCAGGCTTCCACAAGCCCCATCTGACTAAAAATATTAGCAATTGCTTTATTTCTGATTTTAGAATGACCGTTCATGACTTCCTCGTAAGTCAGTCCATTATACAGTCCGCCCGGAGAAGTCACTTCCAGTCGATCATCATAAACCGCAACCTGAATGCAGGATTCATCCAATAAATTTCGATGACAGTGTGCATTGATAATCATTTCTCTGATTGCCTCTGGTGGAAGCTCATATTTTTCTTTTCTTACCAAACCATCAATTGTTGCTCCAAGTCTTATATTTCTCAGTACAAAATTCACCGCCTCTTCAAACCTTTGTTGCTTTCTTACTTTTAACATATTCATTAACACTTGACACATCGATAATATCTTTCACTTTTCTACAGATAGGTAATTTTAAAAACTCCTCCTTGCTCGCATCTGCCAACCTAAATTTTTCATTCCATTTCTTAGAAACTTCTGACAATTCAATCACTTTCTCAATGGAATAATCTTCGAAATATACTATTTTCTTATTAGTATAATATTTTTTGGTATAACGTTTAAACGCATCCGCAATTTTCACAGCACATTCATCTGGTGACTCTATAAAATCATATGAGGAAACTATTTCATACACATAATCTTGCAAATAATTATAATCAGGCGGAAAATCATCTGCTACCACTTCTCCGTCATCATCTCTTATTGTACATGGTTTAGGATTAACGCCATTCTCCTTCAACTTATAGTTATAATATGTCATAATACAACTTGTATCTGCATCTTCTTTACTATATCTACATACATCTCTATAAGCACTTAACAATTCTAGCAGCTTATTTCTTTCCTTTTTTCGAAGATATTTAACAGCATAAGAAGAATTGATTTCAAAAAGTGCTTCATAGTCTTTACGTGTATAATATCTTTGATTCAACAATTTAACAATTGGAAATATAACCATCATCAATACACTTTCGCGATTTGCTTGGTCGTAATATCTTTTTGATATTAACAATGATGCAATCGCGGAAATGAAAATAGCCATCGCATTTTGATATAACCAATTACCAATTTGTACACACATCTCTTTTTCCTTCCTATATCGCATATTTCTCATTATCTTCTGATAATTTTCCCAGTCTCAACTCAGTCTCAAAATCTCATCTCCAAAATGAGACTAACTTGAGACTGAGTTTCCCTTACTTTTTGAAAAAATGCCGATTTTATCGTGTTTCTGCCTCTTTATTCCGTCTCATCTGGTATCAAATCTCATGAGACTAACTTGAGACTGCATGAAACTAAGTCAACCCTATCAATCCAAAGTCCATGTCGATGTCTTTTTGTCATACATTGCACCTGTTACTTTTTTGATTTTAGCATAGTCTCTGAATACCGTTGCTCTTGATATATCAAGTTCTGCCATTACCTGTTCAACCGATAAGTGCAGGTTTTCACAAATCATATTATATATTTTTTGTTCTCTTTCAGATAAATTTTTCTGTTCGCTTCCCTCGTCTGCAGCCACCTTGTCCAAAGGAATGGTTATTCTAAACACATCATCTTCAATCAATTCCGGCTTACCACCATCAGAATAGATTGGTGTATATTTGTATAAATTTCGTACACCGGAACCAATTGTATCTGTCCTGCCAATATTTGCAAAAAATTGCTGAATCAACGGATTCTTAGGATATGGTGTAAATTCATCACTCATAATATTCCCATGACGTCTTGGAATACACCAGTTTTCCGTTTTTAGCCAATCCTTTTCGATAATTACCTTTGCCGGAAATGCACTGGAATAATCTCTATGAACAAGAATATTTGCGATTACCTCTCTGGAAATAATGCCTCTAATGCTTGTATTCACATTGTCAATCAGACAGAACTTATCAGAAGTATGCTTTGCCACAAAATCCATTAGAAGCTCATATGCCTCTATCAGATTTGTTGTCACCTGCAATCTATCATCATATCTATCCAAATTTTCGACCCTGTAAATTGCATCTGTAATATATCCCGGACAACAGGAACGTATCACTTCATCCTTACCAAACAAAAGTACTCCGGCAAGATTATATCCCTGGATGCCTGACGAAAAATCTTTTTCCCACAAGCCTGCACTCTTCAATATTTCCTCATCAGACATTTTCAGCCAAGGATGATCCAGATTTTTGCTCTTTGCAAGATTTCTTACTTTATCCATTAAATCCATGCGTAGGTCTTCCGTTGTAACATATGGGAATATCTTATGCTCCGCATATGTATTACTTTTTCGGTTATACATATTTTGCAACTGAATCGGCGAATTTGTAATATCCATATCACCATCTTCATTCCTGTCATAAATCCTATTCACGCATTTTTCCACTGTAGATGTCGGTGGCACATATACCCACAGAAGCAACACTCCTTCATATTCCAATTCCTCTAATGAAAGATATAGTGTTGGGGACATCTTATCCGGATTATTGAGTTGATTCACAAAGTTTTTCTTCATATCCTTGACCATATTCCGGTTAATACCTATTGGCGTCCCGTCATCTTCCGCACCCATGATGATATACCCACCATATCTGTTAGAAAAAGAACACACCGTTTCATACACATCTTCCTGAACACCATGCTGACAGGTTTTGTATTCTACTGTTATTTTTTCATCTTTTGAAAGCAAGTCTCTCATAAATTCAATTGTCATTCTATCGCCTCCAATTTATCATCTTTTCAAGAAGTATTACTATATATCAAAAGCTTCCCCATGCAAGAGAGGTTACATTTTCTCGATAATTTTTAAATATACTTCTTTCATATGTCTTAAAAGTATAATTACGCAAAAAGTCTTTTTCTTCCATATCCCATTCAAAAAACTGTCTACTGTTATTTTTCACAAATTCAACAAACAGATTTCCACATATCGCCTCCGCACTCAAATTTGTAGCTGTACTAACTTTTAATTCGTTAATTAAATCGTCAACTTTGGATTGCTCTGCTATAGTAAGATGTGGTGACTTATTAAATATAATTACCCACCAAAATTCCCTATATGTATATATACTGTCTTTTTTTATGATCGCATCAATGCGTTCTAACAAAATCCCGCCTATTTCATCTCGTATCTCTTTGTAATACTTGGTACTGTACTGCGAATATAGTAAATAGGATGCCCATAGAATAGGATCATCTTTTTCACGCAACTTACATACAATCATTTGCTCTTGCCTATATGGAATTTCTATTTTTGCATGAGCACAAAATAACACTAAATTTATTATGTCATTAAGATTCGCCTTATCAAAAATAAAAGCATATTTATTAACTAATTTCTGTAATTGTTCAGATGAAGTGAATATGTCATATTCATCTCTAATATAACTTACAATAGACAAAAATCTCTGTGTATTATTATAGTTAGGAAAGAATGAATACGCATAAAATATTAAATCCATAAAGTTTGCTACTGTCTGCTCTGTAACATGTTCCGAAAAAATTTTTACATTTTCTTTATTTCTTGATACCTTATTGAGAATTGTTCCCAGAAAGTAAGCCACTATCGTTCTGTCCTTTGAAGGATATTCGCAAATAATTTCATTTAATTGATTCATTATACTTCTTTTTGAATAATACAAAGCTCTGCTTTTAAGAATATGTGGTACTACCTCTTTCTCCGGGCTATTTTGCTTCTCTTTTTGTAACCAAATTTCCTGCTCTTCCTTTGTACGAAACAAGCAAGCGCTTGTTCTATTTGCAAAAATCGAAGTTTCATTAATCCATTCATCTAATACAAACGGAACTGTATTTTTATATAATTTACCTTCATTTAATCTTAATAAATATTTCGCAGAAATCTCCGAATATATTTGCACTATTTCATTTGCAAGTTCCTCTGATTCAGCAAAAATAAAAATATCATCAACAAATCTATAAACATTATAATTCTCCCCAACAGTCTTCCCACTATTTAACAATTTACTGTAAACCGTTCTATCTATAGCCTGTAATAATATTTCAGCTATCATTCTTGAAAACTCTGGTCCAACCACAATCCCATTCGAGGTTCTCGCATTAATATTCTGTAATATACGGTCAATGGTCGTATATATATTTGTATTTTTAAAATCTTTTGTATCATTTACATCTTTTCCAATCAACCACTTGAATGTATGAGTATATATACTATCAAAACACGCTTTATAATCAGTTCTGATAAAATAGCGATACTTACTATTTAAAACCAACCATTCCTCTGATGATGTGAAAGATGCAATCGACTTATATGGCTTAATATCAAAAAACATTCCTGTTTTCTCTATTAAGTCTTTATCTATCTGTGCGCTTTCCACCGCAAAATACTTTGTAATCGATTTGTTTTTATTCTTGTAACACAACTCATTATTTTTATGATGATGTCTCAACGAAAAAATCGAATTCATATCTAATAAATTAATCAATTCTTTTTGATATGTTGATACAAAAGCAAACAATTCTACCGCAGCTATAGGCTGCAGTAAACTAATTTCTCTTTCTGTATGTAATTCTTTCATTATTGAATATTTCAAGGGCATTGTAACCCAGTTATTTCCTTTATGCCCACCATGTCCACTTCCTCCACCTTCAAACATAATCCCTGTTTTATACTTATTCTTGACTGAAATCAAAAAATTGTTCATTTGCTTCAATTCTTTTCTTTTTGTCATTAAGAATTCGTAAAAGTAGAAAAATGTAAACCTCTCAGACAATTCCGTCGGCAACATATCTGTTAAAATATAATCTAATTGATTTCTCTTAATATTATTTAAATCCATTGACTTTTTCTCCATATAGTTTCATAATAATACTGAACGATATACTGTTCACGTAACAAGAGCATACTACATAACCCAAAGGCTATTATTATTCTCTTGTTACACACGTCAGCTGTACAAGGTACTTTCATTAGGAAAGAGTATACATTGTAACGGAGTAGGTTCATTTCGCAAGAAATGAACCTATTCTATTTTCAAAATAGTAAGATAATCCATTACAATTCTATAATAGTCCTTTCCCCACTCAGAATATGTGGGGTCTAATTTTTTTATCCACTTAATTATCGTATTTTCAGATATTCCTATACTTTTCTCGAAAACCAAGGTTCTATTTCTAGATAAAGAAGAATACAAATTATAAATACTTTCTTCATTTTGTTTGTTTGTAAGAAAATACGGTCTTTTACAATTGTACTTTTTCAGAAAATGAAAATATAGCTTTTTCAAAAACACTTCTGTCTCTTCTGACAATTCATCCATCCTATACCTTAACTCATTATAGTTAGCAACCACTCCTTTAGTCAGCCAATCAAAATTCCTACCTTCTATAGCCCTACCGATAACAACCCTTGATGAATACAATTTTATTCGTTGCCTCAGTTTTTCCATATCATTTGTTTTGCTATATTCTTGAAATGCCTTTTCTATTATATTGGCATACTTATTTATCTTTTTAGCTGCAATACCATATTCAAAATATATTTTATTTGTGTCTTGCTTCATATTAAAATCATATCCTAAAAAATTAAATCTATTGTCTGTCGCTAAATTTCTCTTTGTTATATACGAAAACTTTCCAGCATTTATATTTATCTTTACCGGACAATTACCAAACACCTCAATAATAGTCTCATCCATTATTTCCATAAACTTATCTTGAGCCAAAAAACTGTTTGTAATAATCAACATATCATCCACATATCTTTCATAAAAAAACACACCGTATTTCTCAAGCCTCGCCATAATATGATTATCGAATTCACGACAAATAATTTCAGTTAACCCATTCGATAAACACAATCCCGCATAGCAAAATTCAAATATTTGAATGTATGTTTCTAAAATTTCCTTGTCATTTCGCTTTAATAAAGATTGTTTAACGTACTCATTATACACATGTTCAGATAAGACACTATCAAAAAAAGATTTAAAATCCGCTCGTATAATCACAAAGTCATTCATATTTTTCATTACTGGTAATGTATTAAATAACCGATTCATAATTTTACTTCTACTTGCATATCGGATATTGAATATGTTATCTATCTGCTTCTTTAGATAGTGACACAAAACATTTTCAACAGATAACTTATCATAAGTATAGATTTTTCTTTTTTTATTCTGTTGTGTATATATTTCGCAATTATAACTTGAAAAATCATATATATTCGACAAAATCTTATTATATATATCATCAGTCATAGTTTCCACTGTATTATCATCTAATGTATAATCCAATTTCCTAATAACCGACCATATCTGTTTCCTTGTCATACGCAACCTCTTTCCAGCAAATTTTCATTGCATAAATTTAATTTCAAGCTCATCTAAAAACTACTTATCCACTTCCGTAAAGAAGTATTCCAACGTCTCCACAAACATATTTGCATCAAATAATTCTTTTATCTGCTCCCTGTTCATCCATGCAACCTGCGCCACTTCATCTGTTGTTGCATTACCCAAATCAACCTCTCCATCATATTCAAACAGCCAAACATCCATAATATCATTAAAAATTTTTCCATCAATGATTTTACGTGTCTTTGTAAAAAGAACTTGTCCATTTTCCAGCAACAAATCAACACCAACCTCTTCCTTCGCCTCCCGGATTGCTCCCAATAAACTATCCTCACCTTTTACAACTGAACCTCCTACACATTCCCACATCAAAGGATGTGTTGGTCTGTTTGCAGAACGCTGCGAAATAAGGTACTGTCCCTTAGAATTACGGATCCAGACATGCACCACCAGATGGTATCCGTCTATCGGTAACTGTTCTCCTCTGATATGGTCTTTCCCAAGAAGTTCTCTATTCTCGTTATACAAATCCCATATTTCTGCGTCTGGCACATACTCCACAATATCCCCAAAGTCTGCATGTAAGGTTTTGCAGATTTTGCTAAGAATCGTTAGGCTCACCTCTTCATCACGGCGAAGCTTTGTCATTGTATTAGGAGCAATTTCTGCCTTCTTACGCAAATCCGATTTGCTCATTTCTTTATCCACTAATAATTTCCATAATCGTTTATATGATACAGCCATAATAGTATCTCCCATTTTATTTCCTATTTCGGTTATCCAACCAACTTATCCAACATCTCGATAATCTTTTCTTTCTCGCCACTACCATTAGTCATAAATCTCAGTAATGGAACTTCATACAACTCCATTATATGATTTTTTAGCAAATCTCTTGATGCCTGAACGGTATCCTCTTTATGGTATTCATATCCGTCAACTTCAATCGCCAACACAGGCTTTTTACCAATTCTGTTATAAATCAGAAAATCTAAATGTGTTGCTGGATTCATTGCATACTGACATTCCTGCTCATTTAATAGTTCTGGATTCTTAATCAACATATTCAACGGAAAATGGCAAACAACATCCAAGCTTGAATACTTGTTAGCGGAGATAATGTCCTCTATCAATGAATACATCAGATTTTCCGAATCATATTCTGATACTTTTTTGTGTTTCTGCAAGTATACCCTTCTTTCCTCAGTATACTGCTTGTAAAGGTAATCAAAAATCGAATAAATCTTGCTTTCAGTAACCTCAAAATTATTATACTGAATATAATCAATCAAATCTGTTATATTGTGCTCTTTTGATTGCTCATTTCCAGTTACAACCAACATCAATTTCTTTTTGGCTCTTGATACAGCAACATTGATTAAATATGGATCATCTGCAAAATCAGATATTTCATCATCCACGGTAGAAATAATAATATTCTCTTTCTCCTTGCCCTGGAACTTATGCACTGTAGCAGCATCAATATCTGTTATCTCCTTGCTTAATGCTTCTACCTGATTTTTGTACGGTGCAATAATTCCGGTTTCTTCCGGATTTGAAACATATTTTGGTATAATCTCATTTTTAATAACATCTATCTGGCGCTGGCTATAATGGTTACGCTCATGATTTCCCGCTACCGTTTTTACTACCGATAAAACATCCTCTTCACCCTTATCCGTTGTCATAATAATCAATTCACCACGATAGAATTTCTGGTTACAGAAATTGATTATTTTGGGGTGACACCTATAATGTTCCCGCAACAATGTTTGTGTTACATTTGGCATAACATCCAAAATGGATTGCAGAAAACTGTTTGTATACTGATATCCTTCACTCACATTAAAGCTGTCAAATATAGATTTTGCTTTGGCTTTTATATCATCTGTAACAACATTGGGAAGTTGCTTGGTATCCCCCACAATAACAACATTCCTTGCACAGGACAATGCCAACGCACCAGTTGCAATATCTACCTGTGATGCCTCATCCATGATAAGGTAATCATACACCACATCTGAATTCAGGCTGTTTCTTGATGAAAATGTTGTACTTAATATAACTGGATACTCAGCCAATACATCGTATGGTTCCTTCCACAAATTATCTTCACTAAAAGTTTTCCTACTACTGTTACCTTCATATTTCCTTGCCAGTTTGTCTTTTAGGACAACCATTGACTGATTGCATAAATCCTCAAGCAAATTTTTATTAACACCATTTAAATACTTTTCAATATCTGCAATTTCCGCAGACAACTCCGCCTGCTTAGCACAATAATACATTGCCTGAAAGGTTGTAATTATCTTTGAAATATCCTGCTTATAAATGCCCCAATTGGTTACTCCATATTTAAATAAGGCTTTTATCTTAAACCAAAATCCTATTGCCGTTTTCTCTTCTGAAATCAACTGGCACTCCTGCCACAATACCATCCATTGCTTTGAAGATAGGTTTTTCTTAAACTTAATACTATCTGTATGAACATCTGATTCTTTAGCATATTGATTGAAATATTCCTGTTCAGTAACCAACTGTGAAAGTTCCTGCCTTAAACACGCTAATTTTTCCTGCTTATCAAAAACACTTTTTAACTGACTGGATTGCTCTGCTATTTCCTTCTGCAAAACACCTGGATCTTCTCCCATTTTCCACGACGAAAAATCGGGATAAGCAGCGTTCTGATGCTCAACAAATAATTTCTTATTTTTAGAACTTCCTAATGTTGCAGCAATAAAACCCAAATTGTATTTTGGAGAAGATAATTTTTCATATACATTTTCTGTTGCCGAATTATTATTGGATACTATCTGTACCGTTTTCCCTTGCATTAATATATTGGCAATAATATTCAATATTGTTTGTGTCTTCCCTGTTCCCGGAGGCCCCTGTATAACACTAATCTGATTCTCCATGGCATTTTTTACAGCCTTATACTGACTGTTGTTGCATCCAAATGGGAAAATTGGAATATATTCATGTCCTGTTCTTTTTCCTTGCAATGATGATGGATTCAAATACTTTGCTAAAGCTACATCACCACCCACAAAGGAAATCTTGTCAAATCTCTTAGATAATAATTTTTCACCAGTTTCTTCATTCCTAATATTACTCAGACCGGCAATTTGCTTTATATATTCAAATACATTTGATGACTGACTCTGAGTAAGACATGATTTCATAATATGTAACTCACTGTGATGATAATCTTTTTCACTCCCATTGCCAAAACAAATATGCCAATAAGACTCACATCTGCTTCTAAACACATATATTGCTTTAACATCAAAAAACTCGCGTCCTTCTCTGCTAATACGATACATATCAGGATTTAAAACATCTGGATTAGTCAATTTTTCCACATTCAAATATGCATACGGGTATGTTTTTCCATTATTGAATTTTACATCCCATTTTTGGGTATTTCTATTGTAACCACATGACATTATTTCGGATGTCTTTATTTCACCCTTGATAATGACCATATAATATCTTGTATTCATCTATTCCTCACTACCTCTTATTCGCACGCTGATTGCCTTTGAATTCCTTCTCCACATAGCAATATTCATGCTTACCAACCAACTTATCGCCTTCAAAATCCAATTCAATAATATACGGCATCCAATCTATAATTCGTAGAAAATCTTCACATCGATCCGCCCAGCGTTTCTGAAACATCCCATGGTTATTGCCTTCCGGTCCTTTTTCACGCTCTCTTAATCTCTCATCTGTTATAATTTCTTTTCCGAAAAAAGCTGCTGCATCTGCAATGGTGTCCATGCTACGTTTGTATGGACTACAATAAAACGAATCTATTTTCTTGTCCTCCAAAAATCCCAGTACAATTGCAGAATCTTTCTTTCCTTCTTCCGTTAGAGGTCTTGTTCTGTCTTACTTCCAATTATGTTCCGGCTGTGCGTGACGCACGAAATACACTCTTGTCATACTATATCAGCTCCATTTCATCTTCCATTTTTACAAATCCATATTTTTCATACAAAGGTCGTCCCATATCCTCTCCATTACTCAAAATACAATTATCTTAATCAAAGCATAATTTTCACCTACAAACTCTATTTCTTCTAGCATACCACATCACACATTCTTTTCCAATAAACTTTCGCACTTTCTTGCGATTGTTTCTCAATTAGTGACATTAAAAACTCCCCCTAGACTAATTCAAGTGCTACAGCCTACGCCATAGCACCCAAATTCTTAACCTTATCGACCATTCCTATCTCGCTCGACCTTCTTCTCTCGCATGCCAGCCTCATAAATACGATCAAACACTTCATACCGCTTCTGCTGATCCATATCAACGCCAAGTCTGTCAATTACCTTGTTAAACAGTTTAATCCCAGCAAAATACTCCATATCTTCAAAGTCAAACACCTCCGATAATATATCTGCCGAATATTCTGTAAGTCTACTCGAATCAATTCCAAGCAGTTCCAGCATTTCTACTATCTGCTCCGTTTGTACTTGGATAGTAGCTTCCGACTTCTGTTTCTCATAATAAGAAGCATATTTGTGAAACTCACATCCTACCCTTCTTTGACTTCCATATGGTCCTATGTCAAAAAAAACGGCATCAGGAAAAGTAATCCCAATGCCACAAAGAAAAACTATCTAATAATAAAACAATGTGAAATAGAGTAATTGCGGTTAGTAGCAAAATAGTAGCAGAGCAAAAGAAAAGGTCTTGGAAACCGCTTGTTTAGCGGATTCCAAGACTCGTGGCTACTATTCAAACTCTACAAAGACTAACACATTTTGTTTAGGAATCATTCTCTGTAGTGTTTCTCGTTCTTTTGATTATTTGATATATCCATATTATCCTGCCTATACAAACTAATGTTATCATTTTGTTATCGGTGTTGATAACACTTGCTCGGTAACTGTGGATAATACCTATATGTTCTTTCGTAAATTATAAGCTGTTTTGTTTATAAATTCAACACTAGTCTGAAATTCATCTCTCAGTATTACTGAATATTTCCATCTATTTCTTTTTGCGGTATTTTGGTTCAATACCTACTACATATACTACTATAGCCGCAATACTAATAAGCATTGCACACAATATAGATAAAATAATCAAACCCGAATTCTGTTCATCTAATAAGGGCAATCCAATTAACGTAAACAAAACGCCATACACGCACCACAATATACCCAAAGCACGATTATAACCTTTCGCATCTTCTATCGGCGCCACCTCAGCATTTGCCCAGAATCCGAAAGGTTTTGCTTTCTTGGAATTCAAATCATAAATGCCCATTGCAATAAATAATACGCCCATTATTGCCCAAATAACAAATGCAATTAATCTTTCTTCCATAATATGTATCCTTCTTTCTTTGTTATTCTGCAAATTCTCCTATCACTTTCTGTTTCCGTTCTTATCAAAATTCTTTTTCAATGCTCGCTCAGTAGGAATAATTGTACCTATCAAGGCAATTAACTGCACAAAACATACAAAACCTTAAAAATATAGGATTCAGCAACGCAAGAAACAACTGCAGTACAGCCTTAAATAATTGGACAAACAATTCTAACATTGTAATATACCTCATAATTTTTTCTTTTTATTATACATCCATTGCGAAATTCAATCTTTCACATATTTTGCAGGTAACAGCATTCCTACAAATGCAGGAGTACCGCACCTCTAAATGCTTATGTGCATTTGATTTTCTGTTCCTACAAGTTGTAATTCGTAAAACTATTTGGCTAAATCAAACTAATACAATCATCTTCTACATAAACAGCTTGTCCATCAACAATCTTTATTGCTTCTCCGAAATCTGGTAATTCAATTATTTTGGTTCCATTCCAATGGGGAATTATAGGGTTGTTAATAATATTTAATCCATCATCTAAATTACCTGCCGCATACATACTACCAGCACTAATTCCAACGTATACAAGACCATTATTAATTGCTTTCTCAATCGTTCTATCAAATCCTGTTCTAATCATTTCACGACACAATACCGCAGCATCGCCACCACTAACAACAACTGCATCAAAAGATTGCAGTTCCTCAATCGTTAACAGTCTGGTAAGCATATAAGGATCTGTAACACACGTCGAATATGTTCTCTGATAGTCTTTTGAGAGAATCAATTCCAGATTATATACTAATATATTTTCATACCGAATACCCATAGATGAAAGCTCCTGAAAACAAACTGCAAAGCCTTCTCTCGCTCCATCTGTTTCAATTCCAGCAGTTGGAATGTATAGCACCTTCACATCTTCTGGACATTTTCCTATAATATCGAAAAATTTCTTTTTCATATCAGCCGATAATCCACTAGATGTAAGAAATAATTTTTTACTGTTCATATCTACCTCTCATCATCAAATTTTAATTTTTACTTTTCAATTATACATCTACCCGTTGCGAAATTCTATCTTCCACACCATATTGATGGGTACAGCGCTCCTACAAACGCGGGAGCACCGTACCTCAAAACGCTTATATGTAGATAAGCTCCTTTCCAACAACTTCCCTCACACATGCCTGAATGTTATTCATTCTTCTGATCCATTCGTGGGGATTTTCTGCCTTTAACTGTTCCGTCACTCCCTGCCTGTCCGCATATTCCTTTACCAGTCGAAGAAACATATCCCCTGCTTGCCTATCAACATCTACAAGATATCTATACAGCTTTCCGCTTGTCAGCAGGTTCATATACAAGACCTTATGATATTCTTTTAAGTGCCTTGCGTGCCGCTGTCCCCATAAGCCAATACACTCTGTTTCTTTGGTTTGTACTGTAATGTTTGGCAACAAATAATCGCCCACTTGTCTATAAGTTCCACCCATTTCTTCAAAAATTGTCTTTGTCATTTTCCTTTTCCTCCTGTGATTTTGATTTATCGTGAGCGTGAATTATCACGCTTGCGACCTTTAATTGTTCTTGCCTGTTCCAGTAAATCATCTATCTGTTTGCGACCAAATACCTTGCATAGCAGGCTATAATCTTTATTTTCTGCTTTCAGCCTCGCGTTTTCTTCGGTCAGTCTTTCATTGACTTTCTCTAAACGCTGATTCGTACGGTATAACTGTGCATTCGCTGTGTTCAGCCTGTGATAGTTATCCCAACCCTCAAAGCAACGAGCAAGCACCGTTTTGACAAGTTCCTTCAATTTCCTTACCACTGGTTCTGCCATTTTTACTTTATATGCCTTTGCACTCATAAATTTCTCTGGTTCGAGCAACTGATATTTTGGTGCAGTATCAAGTTCAAATTCAAGATTTGACAGCTCATCTTTTGCCTTATCATAGTTCAGCACCCTATTGGACAAGGACTCCAATTCAACCTGTTTCTGCTCGATTTTCGCACCTAAAACAGCAACTTCTTTTTCTCTTTCCTGTTTTTTATAATCCAAAACAGAAAGATGTTTTTCGTGTGTACCTTTGTGTTCCCACTCAATCCCATAGCGTTCCATCACCGCCGCAAGCTGTTCTTTTTCGGACTGTACCCATTGCGACCACTCCGTATCGCCACGACTGCCACCTTTAAAACCTTGCGTTGCAAGAGCCTGCTTCAGCGACACTCTTGTATCAAGTCCACGCTTGCTACCTGTGGTAAAGGGAACAAAATCTATGTGCAGATGCGGTGTAGCTTCATCCATATGCAGATGAGCCGAGAACACTCGAAGCTGTGGATTTCTCTCTTGAAACCCCTGATAGTATTCATCCAAAACCTGCTTTGCCAGTTCTCCGTTTTCCGTATCAGCGTTCATATTTCCTTTACCGCCCACCTGTAAAATGATTTCGTGGAACGGTTTTTCCTGCTTGGAACTACGGATTTTTTCATAATAATCTTTTATCTTTCGGTCTGACCTTGTCTGCTTGGCATTGTATCTTTCCAATGCTTCATCAAATAATTCGTGATAAACAGTCTTTATATTTTCATTGCAGTAGTCGATATTGAGATGAGTACGAGTTCCGTCTACATTTTCTGCTCGGAACTTTCGGCTGTTGTGATTGACCGAGCCTTTACCGACCATTGCACTTATCGTTCTCTGCATTTTTTCATCTCCCATCTGTAAATTTCAACCATTCTCGGTTTTGTTACTTTTGCCAAAAGTAACGCAAAAGCACTTTTGACGGGTACACCCATCAAAAATGCGACCTGCAGGCAGGTTTTGCGTTCTCCGAAGGCTCTCCGAGGGGCAGGAGCAGCTTTTTGAAAAAAGCCACCTGCACCCTGCAAAAACTTTATCCGGTGTCAAAGTGTGACGATGGTGACAATGTTTTTCACAGCGTACTGCTCTCAAAAACATTGACACCTTTGACACCGTTTGTCACGCCGTCTGTTCAGTTTCTTTCCAAAGAGAAACCTTTCTGCCGTCGTGTGTGCGGCTGTTCTGATAACGGATACCGTAATCACGAAACAGCCTGCTTGCGTTGATACTGAGCCTTAAAGAAAGTACATTCGGCTTTATATCCACCGCAAGCCTTTCGCAAAGTTCCGAAGCAGTTCCTTCCCATCTGTCACTTTCCGAAAAAAGCGTATCCGCAATCTTTTCAAGCAGAGGTTCGGGCGGTTCCTTCCACATCTCCGTTTCTGATTTTGCAAAGTTCCACACCAATCGCTCGCTGTCCCTTACGAGATGAATTTTCATATCCTGCTGGTCTCTGCCTGCCACATCAAGCGTAGCATTGTTGGAAATACGCTTGTCTTTGCTGAGAACAAATGCACCGTCTGCCGCACCCATCAGACCATTCGTACCTGAAATCATATCGAATATATCTTCCGATTTTTGTTTGCGGGTATGATGAACAATGAGCATTGAAACCTTGTAGCTGTCTGCCAATGCTTTCAGCCTTGCCACAACATCATAATCACTTGCATAACTGTAATCTGCTCCGCCAGCTTCACGCACACGCTTTAAGGTATCTATGATAATCAAGCCTGTGTCTGGGTGTTCCCTCATAAATCCTCTTATCTGTTCTTCCAGTCCACCGTTGACTGTTTTACATTCCGTTGCGAAATACAGCTTGCCTGTTTCCTTTGCTCCGAACATCTGAAACAATCGCTTCTGCAATCGTGGGTAATCATCTTCAAGAGCGAAGTAAAGTACCGTTGCCTTACGCACCTTATACTCCCAAAGCGGTGTTCCTGTGCTGATATGGTAGGCAAGCTGTGCCATCATAAAGCTTTTTCCCACTTTCGGGGAACCTACGAAAAGGTAAGTCCCCCTTTGGAGCAGACCGTCTATGAGTGGTGTCTGTACCTCAAACACCGTATCATACAGCGTTGTCATTGATACTGTTTTCAGATAGGACGGGTCTAACTGTCTTAGTATTTCCCTCTGCATTTCTTCAAAAGTTTGCTCATACCCCTTGAAATCCATATTCTGATTGACTATACTATTGTCAGTACATTTGGAAAGTGACTGTTCCGTATCTGTTGCCGCAGATACATTTGGAATAGTCATTTCTTTTTTATTCTCCATTCGCATCCTCTCCTTTCAGACCGCCGAGTATAACCGCAATCAGTTCGATTACATTCAGCAATTCATCATCTACACCATTTCCTGCTTCAATCCTTTTCAGTTCCGCAAGGACTTTGGCAAGCTCCGTTTTCAGAGCCTTATACACTCTCGGATTGCCCTGTACCACCACATCCTGATTTAAGCAGCGGCGGTAACAATACTCCTGCTTTGGCAATCCTGATAGAGCTACAGCTCTGTTAATGAGTTCGTTTTCTTCGGGCGATACTCGAAACCCTACTGTGATATTCCTCCAACGATTTTTGTTATCTCTGTTCTTAGCTGACATTTTCAAAATCTCCTTTCCCTAAATCATCTAATTTTTCTGCCATCTCAATCTGCTTTGACGGAAACAGATGTGCGTACTGATAAGTGATATCAATACTCTCGTGACCTACTCGGTCAGCAATCGCCACCGCCGAAAAGCCCATATCAATCAAGAGTGAAATGTGGCTGTGACGGAGATCGTGAATGCGGATACGCTTCACGCCTACCGCCTTTGCCCCTCTGTCCATCTCGTGATGAAGATAGCTTTTCGTTACTGTAAAGATACGGTCTTTCTTCTTCAATCCATAAATCATACCGAGATACTCTTTCATTTCTTCACACAAAAATTGGGGCATTTTAATGGTACGGTTGCTTTTTTTCGTTTTCGGGGAAGTAATCACATCTTGTCCTTTCAAACGCTGGTAGGATTTATTGATTGTGACTGTTTCCTTATCAAAGTTAAAATCCGCCGGAGTTAAGGCTAACAGCTCGCCCTCTCGGATACCGCACCAATAAAGCATTTCAAAGGCATAAAAGGAAACTGGCTTATCCATCATTTCAAAAGAGAATTTCTTGTATTCTTCCTTTGTCCAGAACAGCATTTCCTTGTGTTCCTCGCTTCCCATATTTCCCACCTTTGCTGCTGGATTGGAACGCAGTTCATAGTAGCGGACAGCGTGGTTAAAAATGGCAGATAACTGATTGTGCAGCGTTTTCAGATACGTCTGCGAGTAAGGCTTTTTCTTCTCATCACGATAGGCAAGCATTTCATTCTGCCAAGCGATAATCTCCTTTGTGGAAATCTCGCTGATTTTCAGCTTTCCAAAATACGGAAGTATCTTTGTGCGAATGATATGCTCTTTTGTCAGCCAGGTGTTTTCTTTCAATCGGTTCTTTACATCATTGATATAAAGTTCTGTAAAAGCTTCAAAACTCATATCAAGGTCTGAAGAAGTCTGCAATTTGAACATCCTTTCCCATTCCTGTGCTTCTCGTTTGGTAGCAAAGCCACGCTTGCATTTCTGCTTGCGTTCCCCTTTCCAGTTCACATACCTTGCCATCACGTACCAAGTACCATTATCTTCATTCTTAAATACTGGCATTTACATTTCCCCCTTTCCTGCTCCATAGAGCCTTTTGTAAAAATACTGGCGGTTTACACGCCCTGCAATCGTAATAAAACCCTTTGCTTTCAATTCCTCATTTAATTGTCTGATAAGTTTATAAGCATAAGGTTTTGATACGTTTAGTTCCTGAGCCACATCTTCGGCTCGGATAAATCTGTTTTCCATATCGTCTTTCCTTTCTTTTAAAAATTTTGTTGCCGCTTTCTCCGTGTTAAAGTTCCAACAGGCACTCCCGCTTGTCGTCAGGCGCTGTGCTGTCCCAATGTACCGCAGTACATCAGGCGCTCGCTTGCGGTCAGGCAAGATCTTGGCAGTTTGGCTTTTCGAACGGTCATCCAGTTGTTATGTTAAGCATATTTGCTTAATGCGTAATTCATTTTACTAAACATATTTGCTATTGTCAAGTGGCCATAAAGAAAATATTAAACATTTTTGTTTCGGTTTTTTCTTGACTTTCACTAAACATTTCTGCTATACTTATTTCACTACATATAAAAGGAGCGTATCATTATGGCTATTAGCGAAAGAATACATTTTTTCAGACTAATGCGTGGTATGACACAAAAGTATCTCGGTACAGCAGTCGGTTTTCCAGAAAAGAGTGCTGATGTGCGTTTGGCACAGTACGAAACTGGCACACGCAAACCGAAAGCAGACCTTACAAATGCATTGGCACAGGTGCTTGATGTTTCCCCACAGGCTCTTGATGTTCCTGACATAGACAGCTATATCGGTCTTATGCACACCCTGTTTACCCTTGAAGATATTTACGGTCTTACTGTCAGCGAAGCAGATGGAGAGGTATGCTTAAAGGTCAACAAGGATAAAGGCAGAGAAGCATATGAACTCATCAAAATGCTGTATGCTTGGAAAGAACAGGCAGACAAGCTATCTTCCGAAGAAATCAGCAGGGAAGAGTATGATAACTGGCGTTACCATTATCCAGCGTTCGACACCACACAACGTTGGGCAAAAGTTCCATCACAGGAACTCAGTGACGCACTCGTAGAAGCATTCAAAGACCACTTGAAAGATAAATAAGCACGACAAAAAGCCCTTAACTATGGTTATTAACCACAGCTAAGGGCTTCGTTTATAATATGGAATTCGTTCAGAGCCAAGCTCCGAACTTTAGTCAGCAAGCCACCCGATAATCATTCCGTTACCCATAAACCACTGGATAACAAGAATAATGGCACTTGCTATGACTGTTATCAATTTGTTATCAAAAGACTTCTTGAAGTGCTGCAAACCCGCATAAATACTGGCTTCTTAAAGCATTTCAAATTACTCAAACTCGTCTCACAGGAGATTGATTTCTGTAATTTCAATAGCGTTTTCGCTACTTTTCATTGTTGTATTCGCCATATTAGCAGGCATAATTTTGACTGGCATAAAAATTGCACTCAAAATGTACTCATATATCAATCCAATTATTTATTCCGAAATACAGAAATTATCTCTCATTATTGCATTCGCCCCTGAATTCTTTTATCAGATTCTCAAATTCTGCTACAGACATTCTACTATACATTTTGCACCAATATTTCTTTTGAAAGAGCATCACTTTATGCCCTGAAAGTTTACATACTTTTATCACAAGCCAACGATGTCTTCTTTGAATTTTTTTATCTTTTGCTTCCTTAAATGACATCCTGACAAACAACACTTCATATTTTGAATAAAGTTCAAGTATGTATTCTAACGGTATAATTAGTATTAAATACACAATAGGAATCATAAAACTAATAAAAGTATTTAATGCATCCAGTTCTTTATATTCATGTATTCCAATCTTTATAGTCTCGTATAGCATCCAAAATCCTGCCACCGCAAGAACCATATCTAGCAACTTATGTACTTTCTCATACTCCTCTTCGCGCTCTGCAATTACATTCATAATTACAATTATTGTTGTGATCGGAATAATTACCAATTCAACCCATATGTTGAAAGTAAATGTACTAATAATAAATTCCAAAACAATCGTCAATTTCAAATTATCTTTTAAAACTTTTCTAATATATTCCTCATCTGCCTCTTTTGAAACAGCATTCATGCAGTATATCAAACCTGAAAAGACAAACCAAACTATAATATCTTTAATAAAAGCATTATCCCAAAACGGTAACTGATAAAATATTAAAGTTATACCCAAAACATAAAGGAAAATAATCCCCCAAAGTATTCTTAACTTCTTACCAAAGAATATTTTTACAACATTCCAAAATGCCTCTCTAATCTGTCTATGTACCATTGCATACACAAATAAAATAAATGCCCAGATCACAGTTGCCCATTCCCTAGTAGTTAAAATTTCCATATATCATTTACTTCCCAATCCGAAGTTTATTCCACTGTTATTTTTTTCAATATCGGCAAGTATCCTACATAATTCAATTATTATAGTTGCACTTACTTTAATTTGCTGTTGCAGCCATACACTCTGACTGTTATAATCAGTGCATGGGTGCTACCATACAACGGTAGGCGGTTAGTCCTTCAGCAGAGGGACTGTGACCCTCTGATTACATAGAAACCCGAACGGGAATCCACTGGAAAGGAGGGCTAAGCCAATGAGTATTTTAGATTTTATAGCAGTAGTGGGCTTCGGCTTAACCTGCTTTAGTATCGGATACACATTCGGTAAGGATAATCATAAACCACAAAAATAGCCGCCCCAGTCTGGTAAACTAAGCGGCAATTTTTGTCTAACTTTATATCGGACTAACCGTCTATCGGTAGCACTCTTTTTCTATAATCATATTATCACGGTTCCATAGAAATGTCAAAATTTTTCTTTGCTTTGAGAATCATCTGCGGCTTCGATAATCTGTATTGCCTTTTTCGCTTCATCACCTTCCACCAATACATCCACACCATACATACCAAATCCCGGTGCACCATGCATAGCGACGCTTGCACTCGCTTCCTGTGAAAAAGCAGCAATTCCTTGTTCTTTTAAAAGTTCTATAATTCTTCCCGCTTCTACTATATCTTTAGCGTTGTAAATTTTTGTACTGCCTGTCTTTGTCGTTGGAATATCTCTTTGCTCCCCATTAACTGAAATCCGGCGTCTGTTCCGGTTAAAATATGATAATACTCTGAGAACAATAAATGCCACGATTGTAATTCCACCCAGAAAAAGTAAAGCGAAATATATCGTTTGCTTCTCGGTTGCCCCCATTCTTCTCAGGCAGATACCATAAAACACAGAGAAAATTCCTGCACAGATCACACTGGTAAGGAAATCTCTCCATAGTGCCTCTCTCGCAGACAAGCCTTTATCCCAAATGCCATTATGTACCATAATAAACGCATATACAATTCCGCCTACCAGAGCAATTAACGTTTCACCCAGCACCAGACGAAGATTTACTGCCAATAGAAGCTGTATGATAATAGCTCCAACACTGATCAGGAACATAGATGCAAAAGCAAGATTTCCGGCTTTTAAAGCTTTTTGCTTTACCCAATCTTCATAATCAGCTACTTTGTTTAATGTTTCTTTCATCTCTTTGTTCATGGTCGAACTCCTTTCTCCATCCAGGAGCTCTTTTATTTCAATGTCATAATAATCAGCAAGTTCAACCAATATACTTAGATCCGGCATATTCGATCCTGTCTCCCATCTGGAAACGGTTCTCGCCGATACGCCAAACTTTTCTGCAAGCTGTTCTTGTGTAAGATTTTTTTCCTTACGGCATTGTTTCAAAAAAGCTCCTATCTTTTTTGTGTCCATGTTTCTACCTCTCTTTCACCTACAGCTTACCAATTATTTCAAAAAATCCCACGACACAAACCGAGAATCACCTGATTTTCCACCAGACATTGCGTGTCTGGTACAGATTAATCCATTTCAAACAAAAAATTTTCGTAATCTTTTACGTAATATCTGATATTTTTCCGGCCTTTTTGAATAATGATATGTCCCTCTGCTTCCAGTCTTACTTTCTGTGCCTGGATACCTCCGGGATACTTTTCATTCAATTCACCATTTGCTTTCAGCGTTCTCCAGTAAGGAGTTTTATCTTTCAATCTCTGATGGCTTGCCCAGGCAGCAATAGATACAAAAATTCCGGCAGTTATAGGTTCTGTAAAATCTGCATCATTCTCTTTTGCAAAAAATTCTCTTACCTTTCCAACTGTAATCACTTTACCATATGGAATTTTTTTCATCACTTCATCATAAGCAATGGGCGGTGCAAAGTACATTTTGTTTCCACCATATTTTTCAATGCTCTTTACATCCGTGATTATCTGAAACTTTGGCATATCTTTATTATCCTGCAGCATTGCATTAAAATCCTTCTTATCTTCATTAGCCATATCCGCCACCTCCTGATCTAAGAATATACATCTTTCCGATTTTATGCAATGAGACACTTTTGTAAATTTCTTATCATAACCAGAATTTATAACTCTTTCCTATGATTTAAGTGAATGCCAATATGTCCTACCCCCAGTATTATTGTAGACACAAATAACATTGGGTTTCGTCCGTATATAGCAATCAAACAACACGCTATAACTGGAAGAGTAGCACCTGCAACAGGAATACCCATTATACTGCTATAAAAATCTTTCATCGTCTTTTCACTTTTAAAATATCGTATCCAATATAATTCATACATAATCATCAGCACAAATGCAGCAATTAACCAAATCATCCATGCTGTAATACCTTGAATATTAAAATCACTGAAAATCAGCAACAAACAAGTCACTAAAACTTCGCCGGCTCTCTCAAACAACAGCAAGATTTTGTTTTCATTATGTACATATTTTTCGTAATCCTTTGGCTGATTCTTCGTCCAATATAAGTTTGGAATCATCAACATGATAAGAAAAATCAATCCAATATATGAAAGTCCCAAATGCATACATTTACCTCATAATTCCCGATATTTTCAGTTCTATAAACTGAACTACAATTTTTCATTTTGAAGAAAACTAAACAATCAATCGTTTTCTTAAATATCCGCTTTTCTTCATTCGTTCATATGTTCTAAGTGTATCATTTTTATTTACAAACGCCAATGCATCGTCATATTCCATTCCTAATATAAGTAAATTCATTCTTGCAGCATGCAAATAATTCTCATACCCTTCCCATTCTGGGTTCCTAGACAATTCTCGAATTGTAGAACGTGATACTATTATAGGATTTATTGCGTAATTATCTGGTTGACAAAAACTATTTACAATATTAATATTGTTCTCCATTACTTTTGTTTGTCCAACCATAGAACCACCCATACTATTCCATGGGGGAAAATGACCATACTTTCTTCGGAATGACTCAATTAATATGCCTTCTACTCTCTTTATATCATCTCGTCCTTGCTCACTTAACATATCCTCAATTGGAGAGTTCTGCTGCTTTGCAAATTTCTCATACACTTTTCTGTTTCTATGAACCAACGGTTGAGATAACGGCGACTGCACAAATATTGTGTAACCCAAACGTTCATTTCTTGAAAAATAATCTTCAATTTGTTTTTGTTTCGATCCCTCTTTAATTGGTAAAATCCCATTATGCTGTTTAAATCTTTCTGCTAGGTCGCCTGCTAATCCAATATAGAGAACTGCTTCCGCATAGTAATCCCAAAAACAATAAATTCCTGCCGAAGCCCAACCGTAGTTATCTGTCGGAGAACATAAATCATCAATCGCATCTGCCATTTCCAAGGCTTCTTCTTTTCTATACGCGTCTATAATAACTGTTCCAAACATTACATATCTCCTTGTGAAACACCATCTGTCTTTTTCTCATTTTATCACACTCACATTCCAAACACCATTCTTATATTAGCAAAAAGAACAGCCTTCCGACTGCTCTCTTTACTTATAAATGTAGCATATAACTTACACATTGTTTGAATCCAATAAACGTTTTTTCATGTTCTCACAACTCCATTTCTCTATGTTTGTTTCTATTTTTCTTCTGCTGTATATTGTACTCCCGGCTTCTTTCTCTGCTCCATTGTAGCCTGTCATTCAATTTTCTCGGTACCTGCTCTTTTCGTTTCTGTTCTTCTAATGCTTTTTCCCTCTGAATATCATGCCAGATCGCCGACTCTATAGTATCCTTGCCAAATATCCGCAGCACTCTGTTATATTTATCTGATATTACTTCCAGCTTATCTACATCATCACACAACTGATTGCACAGATCCGCTACCTTATCAGCATCCTTTTCCAGATCATCATAATCTTTCTTCAACTGCTGATATTTATCTCTCCATTTTTCTGCTTCTCTTGAAAGTTCTATCACCTTTGCAGCTAATCCTGCAATATAATTCTTCATCTTCGCGAACAGAGGTTTAATCTTTTTATTGCGGTATGTAGACGCCAGTTCCAGTGTCCCGACTTCTGGCAACACTAATTTAATTTGCCCTGAATTCTTTAATTCCTTATCAATACTATTTATAATTGGCTGCAACTGATTCCGTTGCTTCTCCATATACTTGAGTTCTTTTTCCGCCTGTTCTTTGCTTTCCCTGACTTGATCCCTGGCTTTTTCTGCATCAGCTTTTTCCTGATTAAGCGCCTTTATATCTGATTCTGCCGCTTCTACATCTGCTGCCAAATTTTCTATTTGCTGCTCCAGCTCCTTTACTTCTTTTGCACGTTCCTTCTTCTTAAAATTATACACATCCAGATGTTCTTCATGAGTTCCTTTCTGCTCCCACTCGATTTCATACCGTTCCATAATCTCTGCCAGAACTTCTTTTTCATGATTGATCCATTGATTCAATTCTGTATCATGCTTGGCACCGCCTTGAAATCCAAGACTTTTCAATGCCTGTTTCAGTGAGACTCTTGTATCCATTCCTTTTCCCTTCCATCCGGTTACATAAGGTACAAAATCAATATGTAGATGTGGGGTGGCTTCGTCCTGATGCAGATAGCCGCAAAAAACCCGGAGTGTTGGATTTCGTCTCTGAAAATCCTGCATATATTCATCCAACACCTTTACCGCAAGATCTCCCTCTGGTGTCCCGGCAGCCATATCTTTATTATTTCCAATCTGGAAAATCACCTCATGGAACAACTTCTCCTGCTTTCCATGCTGGATCTTATCATAATAATTCGTAATCTTCCGGTCATTTCTTTTCCCGACATTATACCGTTCTACCGATTCATCAAACAGTTCTTTGTAAACATCCTTCAGAGTTTCATCCCGGTAACAGATGTTCAGATATACTCTGTTCGGATTAACATTTTCTGCAATAAAATCCCGTCTGTTATGAGCAAGAGAACCTGCTCCTGTCATACCGCTGATCGTTCTTTTCATCATCCTATTTTTTCACCTCACATTCTCTAAATAGTGCCGGATACGGCACATAAATTGTATTCATGCCCGTTAGGGCGGTTTTGTTACTTTTGTCAAAAGTAACAAAAGCACTTTCGACAGCCGTACCGTCCATCAAAAGTACCCTTGCGCCCTGCGGTGCTATTCCTCCCTGCGGTCGGTGTACTTCCGTCCTCATATCTGCAACTTTTCCTTGTCTGCCATTTATACAGGAGCGTGCCACGCCCCTGTCATATGGCATTCAAAGAAGAATTACCATCGAAAGTCAGCCTGTATTCCCCGCCTGTCCAGATACTCCTGGCGAGCTTTTTCCCGTTCTTCCTCTGATGGAGCTGTTTTTGATTTTGTATATAATTCACGCTCTGCCATAGCGTTCATTTTTTGTTCCAAGCCTTTTTTCACATCAGCGGCACAATTATCATCATCAAGCAGATGATATCGGAGCAGTTTCATAAATAATTCCTGTGGTATTTGTATATTTTTCATTCATAGCTCCTTTCAAGATAGCAAGATTCCCTGTTCTTAAAGAGATGGTAATCTTGCCATCTTCCCAATATTATTCAGGTAACATCCAGAACCACTGGTTGCCAATCTTCACAGAATCAATTTCCAATTCCTTTTTCGCATTCCATAGTGTTTTCTTTTTAATTCCCCTGCTTTCCGCCTCTTCTGCCACCTTTGTCTGAGCTACAGAACCAGATGCCAGAACTTCTTGCAGAAATTCCTTTGCTGCATGAATTTTCTGCCCTCGGTTGTCCCCGCTTAACAAATCATCTGCACTGATATCATATTCCCCGATCCATTCAAATCCAGTATCTTTGTCTAAACGAAATGCAATGGATTTTCCTTCCGGTGCAAGGGAGCTTTTTACATGACACACCACACGAATTTCTGGTTCATCCTTGATCCTTCCGACAATTAGTACGCTTCTGGCTGCTGCTTGAAAATCAATAGAGCCAAGTCCACGGTATGACGATTTTCCATTACTGTTTTTGTTCATATGACCAATCAAAATAATTGCACAATGATATTTCTCAGCAAGCACAGCCACACGCTTCATCAAGGGGCGGATTTCATTTGCCCTGTGCATATCTACATCAGTCCCCAGGAAACCCTGTATCGGGTCTAAAACTACAAGGCGTGTTTTTGTCTGTATGATAGCTTCTTCTAATCTGGCATCCATCATAGTCAACGCCTGATCGTCATCATCAATTACCATCACTCTGGAGCAGTCTGCACCTGCTGAAAGAAGTCGGGGCTTAATGGTATCACCCAATCCGTCCTCTGCAGTCTGATAAATCACATTTACCGGCTCCAGAGCCATCGTTTTTTCCTCCAAGGCTGATTCATCACTGTCCGATGGTAATACCGCCTCGCCTTTTGTCAGCTTTGCAATAATCTGCAGTACCATTGTGGTCTTGCCCTCACCGGGATCTCCCTGCACGATCGTAACTTTCCCAAAGGGAATAAAAGGATAAAGCAGCCAGTCTATTTTTTCTATCTCCACCTGTTCCATATTTATCAGTTTCAAATTGGGTTCGTTTCTTCTGTTATCCAAAATTACCTCCATTTTCTGTTGAAAGATGGTGGAGACTTTGGTAGAATAACCTCAGTAATTGATTTGGATTTTCTACCAAATCTCCGCCTTTAGGTGTTTGCCGACACTTAAAGGCTATTATTTTTCATCTTCCAATACCTCTGTTTTAAAATCACTTGCTGTCCAAGCTGCTAAACAACCATTACCAGTGATTTCAATTACCTGTTTCGTTAATGCCCGGCAGTCTGCCAGTACCTCATATAAATCCTCTGTTTCCAAATGATCCAGACGTTCCCACAATCTCCGTATTTCAAGGCTTAACCGATCACTTTGATATTTACCGACCGTAATCTTTACTTCCTGATGGAGTACCGACTGAATGAAATATTTCCCTTTCGGCAGTCCACTCACTTTAATACGCGCTTCTAATTCTCTGCGTTCCTCAGGTGTCATCCGAAAACAAACTGTCTGATTGCGTTTTCTATCTTTATCTAATCCACTCATTACAAATCCTCCCTGTATTCACTGTCCAGCCGTTCAGCCAGTTTTGTCTGCTTGTTTGGATAAAGATGTACGTAGGTATTCAACGTAGTTTCCACCTTTTCATGCCCGAGCCGATTCGCAATCTCCAATGGTGAAAATCCCAGTTCAATCAGCATACTTGCATGGGAATGCCTTAAATCGTGTACTCTTATCCGTTTTACGCCACTTTCTTTAATTCCTCTCTGCATTTCATGCTCCAGATAATATTTTGTAATGGGAAACAGCCTGTCGTTCTCCTGTAAATCATATAAGCTGTCCATATAATCTTTGATATCTGCAGCCAGAAACTCTGGAATGGTAATCACTCTCTTGCTCTTCGGTGTCTTTGGCGGAGTGATCACATCTTTCTTGCCAAGACGTTGGTATGATTTTGTGATAAAAATTGTTCTCTTTTTCAGATCTACATCTTTCGGATTCAGAGCCAGAAGCTCTCCCAAACGCATCCCCGTCCAGTACAAGGTCATAAATGCCATATAAGAAAGTCTTTTGTTCATGACACTGTCGATAAACTTCCTAAATTCCTCTCCTGTCCAGAAATCCATTTCTTCTGCCTTGCTCTTACCCATACTTCCGGCTTTTGCACAGGGATTACTTTTCAAATCGTAATATCGAACCGCATAATTAAAGATTGCGCTCAACTGGTTATTGATTGTTTTCAGATAAGTGGGTGAATAGCCCATTTTAATCAATTCATTCTGCCATTGACGGATGTCAGCTGCAGTAATGTCATTTACCCGCTTATTCCCGAAATACGGGAGAATTTTCAGCTCCACGATATACTTTTTCGTTCTCATGGTATGCTCCCGCAGGCGAGTCTCCATATCTGCACAATACATCTTCCAAAAATCCTCAAACTTCATATCAAAGTCCGCTTTTTGCGTAATAAGGAAATTCCGAAGCCATTCCTCCGCCTCTCTTTTGGTCGCAAAACCTCTTTTAGTAGATTTCCGGCGTTTTCCTTGCCAACCCGTATAACGATACTGAATCAACCATTTCCCGGTTTTCTTATCTTTTTCCGCTTTCATTCGACCACCTCCTATGCACTGAAACCATACCAGCGTTTTTCAAAATAGCGTCTGGGAACTTTGCCCGCAATTACCAGAAATCCTTCTTTTTCCAGTTCCTGATTCAGCTTACGAATCAGCTTGTACGCATGACCTACAGAAACGCCCAGCATTTCTGCAAGTTCATTTGCAGTAATATAAATCTTGTTATTTTCTGCCATATATGCATCCTCCTTTTCTTTTTATAGCGTTATCGCTACATTTTATACTCCCATTATATGTAGCGACTTCGCTATTGTCAAGTATTTTGAAATGCCTGTAGAAAAATTTTTTCAAACATGGTATAATGTAGCCATCTCGATACATGGAGGACGATAAAAATGACCATAGGAGAAAAAATCAAATACTGCCGAAAGCAAATCGGCATCACGCAAGATAAGCTGGCTGAGCTGACCGGCATCCATCCGGTTTCTATCAGAAAATACGAAACAAATAAAATGCAGCCACAACCTCCTCAGTTAGAGAAAATTGCAGCTGCACTCGGTGTCAGTTATAATGCTTTGAATGGCAGTGATACTGCCGGACTTCGTCTGGAAACAGTCGGTGATCTGATGGGCGTACTTATGGTCCTTTGTAATTCCGGCATCCTCCAGATCAGCGGAGATCGTGGAGAAGACAAGCTGTTAAAAGATGATACTGTATCTATCCATCTGAATCCGGTTCTTTCTTCTTATCTCGAAATCGGATATACCAGCAGAGGGAAAGCACATACGCTGTCTTTGCAGGATGCTTTATTGAATATCAGAAGTTATAAAGTATTTAATGACCTATTGAAATGGGAAAAGATGAATCACCTCTACCAGAGTGCATTAAAATCCGCTGGAGATAATCCAAATGAAGCAACACAGGCAGCTATAGGGGAAATAGCAGAGACGAAAGAGAATGTAGAATTGGAATTGCAGAGAAGTCTGATATTGCTTGATACATCAAACGGAATCAAGATAAATTCCGACTATAATTAGCAATTTAAGAAAGGTGAGTTCGATATGACCATACCAGTAAAAAAAATAGGTGAAATATCCTTAGCAATCTTCGAATCCATATTTGCAACAAAAATATGTAATTTTCAAGATAATAAAGCTATAATTGCGTATTTTAATGAATTTGATGAATCTATTCTTTCTCTTATCCACGAAAAAATCAATGATGAATATGAATTAGAGAAAGTAGATGATTACATATTAAAAAATCCGCTTTTTAACGAACGTAAATACCAATTTATTACAGAAGATGAAAAAATCAACTTCATAGATGAATTCTATAAAAAAAATAGTGATTTAAAGTATATTGGCAGCAAACGAATAAACCAATGTTTAGAGACCTATATAGACAAAATTAATGAGTTGCTGAATAACCTATTAAGTTCTGAAGGCAAAATATTACTACATCAAATGCGTAACTCAACATCTTCCATTCTGTCAGAACTCAAAGATAATACGCAAGAACTTAAACAAACTCAACAGGATATTAAAGAAATAAAAGAAACGCTTCTTTCCAATCAAGCAAATGAAGCGTTTCCGTTTCCGATACCTTCTTTCTATAATATTTCCAGAAAAAACAAACTGTTTTCTGGACGTGAAGACATATTAAATAATGTTTTTCTTCAATTAGCCGAAAATAATTTAGTTTTCCTTACTGGACCTGGTGGAATTGGGAAATCTCAAATTGCACGTGAAACAGTCTTTCAAGCTAAAAGTAAGTATGAATTGATTTTATGGTTTTCCGTAAATTCGGAATACGACCTTGTTGAAGAGTTTAATAATGCAGCTCTGTATTATAAATTAATACCAGAAAAAAGCACTGACTTTGATAGTATTTTTTCAATTTTATCCGCATTCATAAATAGATACGATTCCTCTTTAATTATCTATGATGGTGCTGATGACATCCCTATTGATTTTTTAACCACAAACTGTTTCTTCACTAACTCCGATATTATAGTAACCACACAAAATTCAAATGTAGATAGAGATGAATTTCCTGTAATACCAGTAACGACTTTTACTCTTGATGAAAGTAAATCTTTCTTACTGAACAATTCAAATACTAGACATCAAATGGAAACTGATCACCAAATTGTTGAAAATCTTTCTACTGCATTAGAAAACTATCCTCTGGCATTAGAATACGCCAGAGCATATGTAAATAAAATGCATATTTCATTTGAAGATTATCTCACAATTTATAATACTAACAAACAGAAAATATTAAATAGCTCAATAACTAACTACAAGAAAACAGCATATACTGCTTGGAAAATATCATTTGAGAAGGTACTACAATATACTCCAACTGCTAAAGATGTATTAAATATAATCTCCTTTTTAGATTCTCATGATATTCCTATATATGATATATTTAAAGACCAATATTCATTGTATGATTTCAACCAAATCATTGCATCTATAACGAGCTATTCGTTATTTACTATGAACGATAATTTGGCAAATACACATGAGATTACTCAAGAATTTTTACGACTTGAAATGCAAGAGAATCAAACATATCAAACATTTTTTGAAAAAACATTGCATCTTCTTTCAAAAGTAATTCCACAAAAAATTACAAATGCACTTGAAAGAGATTTGGTTAATCAAATAACCAAACACGCAATAAAAGTAATATCATACAATTGCGATACCACCAATGCAGATTTTTTTGATCTTGCTGCCAACACAGCTTCCAAACTATATGTACTCGGTAATTATACAGAAGTAATTAGTTTTGTCCAAAAACACTTGGATTTATATAAAGATTCGAATCAGAATTTAAGAATATATGAAATGCTCATTTTTTCTGCCCAAGCATATCATTATATTGGAAATGATACTGCCGCTTTACAGTTGTTAACGGAATATATTTCTATTGTAAATTCTTCTGATGTATTGACAGACTTGCAAAAATGGTATCTTCTTTCCTCTTATAAAAATATTGTAGGTATCATTCAAAAGGATCAAGGACAATTGGACCTTTGCATAGAAACCTTTTCAGAATCATTAGATTATCTAAATAAATTAGATGTGTACTCAGACAACGACCAAAAAGTTAGTATTTTAAATAATATTGGTAATGCTTATAGAAATCTCTATGATTTAGACAAAGCTCTCAATTATTATCAACAGGCTCTTTCATTGGTTAATGACGACAAACATCAGTTACTACGAATATATGGTAATATGGGCTTAACCTACAAATTATTAGGAAATTTTGAACTTGCTTTAGACTATTTTCAATCCGCTTTAGATTATTCTATTGAACTTGGAGATAAACGAAATGAATGCATAGGTTTAGAACATTTGGGGAATTGTTATATCTGTTTACACGATTATCCCAAATCTCTTCCTTATTTAGAAAAATCTTTGCAAATTGCAAACGATATGGATTTAGCTATAGCAAAAGTAAATGTATATTTCGACTATGGATCTATAGCCTCCCATAATCAAGATTATTCAGAAGCAAAACAATATTGGCAATTATCATTAGAAAAGAGTATTGAAATTAATTATCAAAAGGGAATTTCTCTTGCAAATTATGCACTATCTCATCTTCCAAAATAGTTTTGTACTCAATCTGTACTCAAGCCACATAGCAAGAGCCCGGAAACCCGCATAAACACTGGATTTCCGAGCTCCATTTTTGTCATTGTGCAACCCCTTTTGACACTTTTTTTGTAAATCCGTTTGACACTTTACTATCTTCCCAAAACCGCTCCCAGAATCGGACAGCCACATGCACCACACACACGCACCATCCGAAAATGAAAATTTCCCGTCTGCAAAACCACCTGCCCGAACTTCTTTTCTCTCTTTTTTTCCTTCTCATTTTCGTTCTTCTTTCAGGCACTTTTGCCACGTTCTTTGCGATTTTTATTTTTCTTTTCAAGTCCCTAAACCGCCTGTTTTCGCGGCTTTCAGTTTACTTCAAGACATCCTATTGCTGATTCTTTTTTTTCTTTTTTTAAGACAAAAAAACCTCATCTCAGGGGAATCCCCTGAAACAAGGTTTCTGGTGGTTTTATGGTATTTTTAATTTCTTTTTTCTATCTTTCTTTTTGTCTTACTTATGCTCTGTTTCCATATTTTCCCGCTTCACCGTTACCTTTCGGGAGCCGGAAATCATCAAAAGAAATCGCATAAAAAGTGGCAAAAAAACCTGCATCTGAACAATTTTTTTACTCAAACTCAATCGTACCCGGTGGCTTGCTGGTCAGGTCGTAGAATACGCGGTTAACGCCCTTAACTTCATTAATAATGCGGTTCATAACCTTATTCAGTACTGCATACGGAATCTCAGCAGATTCGGCTGTCATGAAGTCGATAGTCTTCACTGCGCGGAGCGCTACAGCGTAATCATAAGTTCTGAAGTCACCCATAACGCCTACGCTTCGCATATTTGTCAGTGCTGCAAAGTACTGGTTCGGCATCCATGAAGGATCTTCACCATGTTCTTTCTTATACTCAGCTGCAGCATTGTCTACCTCTTCACGATAAATGAAGTCTGCATCCTGTACAATACGAACCTTCTCTGCAGTAACTTCACCGATAATACGGATTCCAAGTCCCGGTCCCGGGAATGGCTGACGGAATACCAGTCTCTCCGGAATTCCAAGCTCCTGACCTGCTTTACGAACCTCATCCTTGAAAAGGTCGCGGAGCGGTTCAATGATTTCCTTGAAATCAACGAAATCCGGAAGTCCGCCTACATTGTGGTGAGATTTGATCACTGCGGACTCTCCGCCCAGACCACTTTCTACAACGTCCGGATAAATAGTTCCCTGTGCCAGGAAATCTACCGCACCAATCTTCTTGGCCTCTTCTTCAAAAATACGGATAAATTCTTCACCGATGATCTTACGTTTTGCTTCAGGCTCTGTAACACCTGCCAGCTTGTCATAATATCTCTGCTGTGCATTGACGCGAATAAAGTTCAGGTCAAACTGACCGTTTGGTCCGAATACACCCTCAACCTCATCTCCCTCATCTTTACGAAGAAGACCATGATCCACAAATACACAGGTAAGCTGCTTGCCGATTGCTCTGGAAAGAAGTCCTGCTGCAACGGAAGAGTCAACACCACCTGACAGGGCAAGGAGAACTTTTCCATCTCCGACCTTCTCGCGGATTTCTCTGATAGTGTGCTCAACAAAGGCATCCATTTTCCAGTCTCCGGCACATCCGCATACACCAAGTACGAAGTTGGAAAGCATCTTCTTTCCTTCTACTGTATGAAGCACTTCCGGATGGAACTGGATCGCATACAGCTTCTTCTCCTCATTCTGTGCAGTTGCTACCGGACAGTCTGCTGTGTGAGCAGCAATCTCAAATCCTGGTGCAACCTGGGAAATGTAATCTGTGTGGCTCATCCAGCAGATTGTTTTGTCAGATACGTCTTTGAAGATTTTGGAATCTGTCTTATCTACCAGAACCTCTGTCTTTCCATATTCGCTCACATCTGCTTTCTCAACTTTTCCACCCAGAACATGCATCATAAGCTGTGCGCCATAGCAAAGTCCCAAAACAGGAATACCAAGCTCAAATAATTCTTTATTGCATGTAGGTGAATCTGCCTCATAGCAGCTGTTCGGACCACCGGTAAGGATGATTCCCTTAGGATTCATTGCCTTGATTTTCTCAAGATCGGTCTTGTATGAATAGATTTCGCAGTATACGTTACATTCTCTCACACGTCTGGCAACCAGCTGATTGTACTGACCGCCGAAATCCAGTA